>ERZ1026874.4-NODE-4-length-221302-cov-22.715757_pt1 | contig 221302 bp, 264 predicted proteins | sample MGYA00380167_ERZ1026874 | MGnify/ENA primary metagenome ERZ1026874 (study PRJEB33269, sample SAMEA4719803) | human gut metagenome | biome: human-associated habitat; feature: organic feature; material: feces | place: Cameroon | collected 2013-10 ...
CGACGGGCTTTCTTGGTCGGACCAGCGGGATTTGAACCCGCGACCCCTTGACCCCTCGGGTTCCGGCGATTTCCGCTGTTTTCCAATACTATATGCCCCTCCGGAGCACTCTGGGCCGCTCCAGCCAAAACGGCGTCATTCCGCCGTTCTCCCTCTGGAGCCCTCCCCGCCCCGTGCGGTCATCGCCCCTGAATCGCCCCTGGAGACGACCCGCCCGATGGCGTCGGCCACGTCGTCCAGACGGTCCGGCCACAGGTCGGCGTAGACGTCCAGCGTAATCGACGCGGAGCTGTGGCCCATGGCCTTCTGCAGCGTCTTCACGTCCGCGCCGCCGGCGATGGCCACGGACGCGTACGTGTGCCGCAGGGAGTGGACGGTCAGCCCCTCGACGCGGTCCAGTCCGGCCGCCCTCACCGCGGGCCTCCAGACGCGGTTGCGCCAGTTCGACTCGCCCCACATGTTCCCGCGCGGGGAGACGAGCAGCGGCTCGCCGCCGTCGCGGCCGGCGGTCAGCTCCCTCAGCCCGTCCTCAAGCATCGGCGGGATGGGCACGCGGCGGACCTGCCCGTTCTTCGTCGGGCCGACCGTCTCGGCGTTGCCCTCGCGCCCCACGGTCTTCGTGCGCGCCACCGTGATGCGCCGGCGCCTCAGGTCCACGTCGGCGACGCGCAGGGCCAGCGCCTCGCCGATGCGCATGCCCGTGTAGGCGAGCAGGAGAACGTCGATGCCGTGGCGGCCGGCCGCGTCGGCCAGCCGCCCCACCTGGGCAACCGTCAGATAGACCCGCTTGGACTGTCCCTTCCGGGGCCATTTGACCGCCTTCAGCGGGTCCGCCTGGAGCCAGCCGTTCGACATCGCGTGATCGACGGCCACGGACAGGGCGCGATGGATGCCCCTGATGGACGAGGTAGACAGCATGACGCCGTGGCAGGAACGGGCGGAGCCGTCCGCCAGCGAGGCGATCCACGAGCCCAGCGCGGACGGCGTCAGCGCGGACAGTGGCCTGTCGCCCCAGTACGGCGCCACATGCGTGTCCCAGTCGCGCCGGTAGCGGTTCCATGTCGCCGGTTTGATGACGGGCACCAGCAGGGCGAAGCCCGCCTCGCCGGCCGAGCCTATGGTGCGCTCCATATCGCGCGGGTCGACATAGCGCCCCGAGCGGATGTCGTCCTCCAGCGACGCCGCGAAGGCCTCCGCGTCCTTCCTCGACGCGAAGCTGCGCCGCCGGCGCTCCCTGTCCGCGTACCATGTGACGCGCCAGCGCATGCCCTTGCCGAACTCGGTGGTGCGCATGGCCTCCGGCACCCTCGCCCTCGTCGGGTCGCGCGCAGACGCCAGGGCCCTTCTGGCCGCCGCCGTCGCCGATTTCCTCAACCATCTGTCCTCGATATTGACTCTCATGGCTGGCAATATGACTCGACCCGGGGACTTCACCGCCCCGCATGACGCATAAAGGGCGGGCATGGAACGTTTGTACACACCGGCCCAGGTCTCCGAGATGCTGGGCGTATCCGTCAAGACCCTGGAGAAGTGGCGTTGGGAGCGGGCGAACCTGCCCTACGTCAAGCTCGGGGCCGCCGTCCGCTACCGGGAGTCCGACCTGGAGGCGTGGCTCGACGGCCATACCATCGGCGTCCGATAAGGGCGGCGACGACCGCCAGGTAGGCGGCGGGGATGGCGAGCGACAACACCACGGCCGCGTCCGCGATGCCGGGAATCCACGTCCCCGCGCCGACGACGGCCTCCACGGCGAGAAGCGCGTACCCAAGCCTTCCGATGTGGTCCATGCGATTCCTTCCTAAATCAGCTTGTCGCTGATGCGGATCTCGACGGGGATGGCCGTCTTGTCCAGGCCGATGTAGTAGCCGATGGAGCCGCGCACCAGCTCGCCCGTGTCCGGGTCGAACAGCGCGTACAGGCTCTGCCGGTCCGGCTCGTTCGACTCCGAGTCCAGCGTCTGGTCGTGGCTCATGCGCTCGGCCATCTCGCCGTCCTCGGGCTGTCCGAACAGGCGGCAGGTCTGCTCGGTCTGCGACTCCATGCCGGAGAACTCCGCCTTGGAGCCCATGGCCATGGCGATGCCGCGGCCCATGAAGTCCTGCAGGCCGGCTTCGACGAACTCGGTGACCTTCTGGCTGGCGAACACCGGCATGTAATGCTGGTCGCGGGCCAGACGCCCCATGCGGTTGACGACGCTGACGCCGAACCTGTCGCCCAGAAGCGACCAAGCCTCGTCGACGACGAGCACGCCGTTGCGGCCGATGATGGACGCGGAGGCGCCCAGGGCGGCCATGCGCACCACCCAGCGCTGGATGTCGGACGGGCCGGAGTCGGCCTCCTTCTCGCTGATGATGTTCATGGTTCCGGCGCTCAGCAGGGTCAGGCCGTCGGATACGGCGAGCCGCCGCCCCCCGTGGCGCGTGCCGTAGATGAGTTTGAACATGGACGAGTTGGTGGCCTGGCGCTCCAGCATGGGCGTGATCTCTTCGACCAGCGGGTCGATGCGGTCCGCGTCCTCGCCACCCTCCTGATGCGCCTTGTAGGCGATGCGCACGGCCTCGCCGGTGCAGTCGGCCCCATGGCGGAGTCCGTAGCCGATGATGGACGTCAGGGCCAGGTCGCGGGAGCGGTCCGCGTCGCGGCCGCCCGTGATCTGGCTCAACATCTCGACGGCGGTCTGCACGATCATGTCCTTCATGGTCCACGGGATGCACCGCACGGGGTCGAGGATGCCCTCGGCCTCCGGGGAGTCCAGACGGACGAGCATGCCGCCCATGGATTTGACGAACGGGCCGAAGTCGGACGAATTCGGCTTCGGGTCGAAGAACACGATGGGGATGGTGCTCTTCCTGTCGTCCGGATTCGGCAGACGGCCCCATTGCGCGGCCAGATGCAGGAGGACGCGCGTGTTGTGCGTGGGGATGTAGCCACCGACCAGGTACGTGTGGTCCGGCGACTTGATGGACAGGCAGCGGTGGGGCTCGTCCGGCACGCGGCGGATGGACTTGACGTACAGCCAGTTGGCCGTCTCGCGCGTCTCCCGGGGCAGGAGCGCCTTCTTGCGCGGCAGGGAGAACACGGGCAGGTCGGTGGTGAACGTGACGCGCAGGCGGTCCTGCGTGCGATGGTACGTGCCGTCCGCGTCCCGGTATCCGGCCTGGCTCCGGGACGGCTCGTGGACGATGACGCCCAACGAGCGCAGCAGGCGGACGAGGCCGTCGACGATGGGTCTGTGGTCGAGGCTCTGGCAGAATTCGACGCCGTGGGTGCGTGGGTCGATGGTGCCGTCCTGGTCCAGCAGTCCGCGGACCAGCTCAAGCCTCTGCTCCACGGAAGCGTTGAAGTACTCCTCGGGGATGTGCTTGTCGCCATATAATCCCATGCGGCGCAGCAGGGGGCGGAGACCGATGGCGCGGATACGCTTGGCCTCCGCCGCATCGTGCACCTCGAAGCCGGCCTCCTCCAGATGCCGCCGCACATGGTCCAGATCCCCGTTCGTCGGGTCCGAGACGAACGAGCCGTCCGTCTTCGAACCGTCGGCGAGCCATGCGCCCAGGCACCATGGGTCGAGCGGCAGGTCCATGTGGACGCCCTCGACGGGCTTCGGGCGGGGGATGGCCCAGTTGGCGTGGCCGTTGTTGACGGTCAGGCCAGCCTCGAGCATCTCGCGGGTGGTGACGATCTGCGCGTCGTAATGCTCCGTGCCGTCCTCGTCGTACCGCCACATGATGCGCCGGGCGATGCCCTCGAGCATGTCGGAGGCGCGCCAGACGGAGGTGAGGATGACGTTCTCCCCGTCGGCTTCGGACGGCTTCAGTGTGACGCGTTTCAGCGTCTCCTTGACCATGTCGCGCGCGGCCTTCGTGCCGCCCATGATGTCGGTCAGCTCCTTCAAACCGATCTCGCCCTCGAGGCCGCTCTCGTAGGCGTCGCGCAGCAGGGCGATGCGCTGGGCGCGGGCGGGGGAGATGTCGCCCTTCAATGGGTGCTCGAGGATGTCGAGCACCTGCTCGGCCAGCGGTCCGGCGGGCCATGCGCGCCCCTGGCGTTTTCCGTCGACGCGCCGGCGCTCCCTCATGGGCTCCAGCTCCATGTAGCGCATGACGCCGTACACCCATTGCTCGCGGCAGTCCATGCCGATGCCGGCCTTTTGGAGTATCGGCTCCACGGCCCCGTAGCATTCGCGGGCCGTCCATGTCGCGTCCCCGACGTCGGCCTTGAGCCGGTCGAGCTCCTCCACGGCGCCGCGGATGGCGGCCTGTCGGTCGAGGCTCGCCCTGTGCTTGTCCGAGCGCACGCCCTTGCGGGAGGTGAAGTCCCAGACGCGCCATTGGTGCTCGCCGGTGGCCTTCAGCCGCTGCCCGTCGGAGAACTCGATCTCGTACAGGTCGTCGCTTCTGATGGGGGATAGATAACTGATTGGATACGCCTTGCCGTCGTCCGCATAGAGAAGGTCGCCGACCTGAAGGTCGCCGATGGTGGCGACGCCGCCGTGCGGCCAACGCGGCTGGGGCGGCATAGGCACTTTCGTGTCAAGAGTACTGGCCTTTCCGGAACCTGTCCTTCCGGTGATGAGCATGGCCGGCGGAGTGTGCCTGTACCTCGAGGCGAACGGACTGACGTAGACCGGCTGCCGGTCCTTCTCTGTGAGGCCCAGCAGCGCGCCCGGCAGGTCCGACTTACGTCCCTCGCCCATGTCCTCGCCCGCCAGCGAGCGGCCCGCGAGGCCCGCGAACGCGAGGATCGGCGTCGGCCAGTACACGGGGCTGGGGCAGTAGGTGATCTCCGAGCCGATCTGCATGTCCTGCCACGCCGTGTTCTGATTGTCCTGGTTCAGATTCAGCTCGCCCGGATAATTGACCTGGCTCGGCCTGTCGATGATGCCCGGGATGGCGACCTGCACATGCCCGTCGACCAGCGTCGGCCATGGGCGTCCGTCCTTCTGGTACACGTCGGACGCGGCCAGCAGCTCCTCCGCGATGCCCTCGTTGGCCTTGTGGCCGTCCGTGGCCTGCTTGATGGCCTGCTCGAGCACCTTGTCCTTGTCCTTGTCGATCTGGTCGCGGCTGATCTCGCCGGGCTCGACGAGGCCGCGCACGCTGATGGCGACGGCCCCCTGTCCGCCCGAGTCGCTGGACGCGAGCAGATGCGCGGCCCACGCGGACCTCGGATCGCGCTCGCTGGTCCCGTCGAACGGGAGGGCGCCCAGCGTGGCGACGGTCATGGGCCAGGTGCCGCGGATCTCGATGCGCTTGGACCAGGTCTCGCAGTCGACGCGGGTGTCGCGCAGCTTCTCCGCCAGACGGGCCGTCCGCTCGTCGGGGAAGGCATGCATGTGGCCGCGCTCGACCATGACCTCCAGCGGGTCCGGCTTGCGGTCGGTGACCCACCAGGCCAGGGCGCGGTTCATCTGCGCGTCGGTCGGCGGGACGCAGCCGCCCGCCCTGAGGATCTCGGAGATGACGGCGCGGTCCGTGTCGAACGCGTCGTCCGGGGCCTCGCCGTAGGCGGCCTGGTCGCCGGCCTGCACGACGAGGTTGACGACGCGGTCCAGGAACCGGCCCTTGCCGCCGCCCGCGTCCAGACGGACGCCGATGACGGTGAGGCGGTCGTGCACGACGTCGCCGCGGTGCTCCATGGCGAGGAGGCGCCGGTTGCGCTCGTCCAGCGTGGGGCTCGGCTCGAAGCGGACCGGGGTGGACATGGCGAGGATGTGGATGGGCCTGTAGAAGGATTTCAGGGCGCGGCGGTTCGCCAGCGGGATGCTTGGGGTCAGGTCGGCGAGCCTCGGCATGATGATGGTCAGCGGACGCGCGGCCTTGAGACGCTCGCCCCAGTCGGCCGCGTCGGAGACGGACGGCTGGCTTGGCATGACCATGTACTGCCAGGCCTCGCCGTTGGCGGTGCGGACGAATCCGCCGCCCAGATGGCGGGCGTTGACGCCCGCCTGTCGGATCGTTCTGCTCATACGGCACGGCTATGCGTCTAGAATAGGGACCCCTGCGTCTCCGGGGAGGGAAGCCCGGCGCGGCATCGGGCCATGAACTCCACGGCGTCGCGGCTGGCGTGGATGTCGGCGGCCTCCAACGGCCGGTTGAGACTAAGCCCCTCCAGCGTCCTTACGCGGCTTAGCGCGACGTACGCCTGCCCGTCCGCGGGCAGCGGCCATGCGGGCAGCTCCAAACGCATGCGGTCGAGCGTGCGGCCCTGGCTTTTGTGGATGGTGACGGCCCATGCCGGCCGGAGCGGCAGTTGGATGTAGGTGCCGACCTCGACCGGCTCCACCCTCCCGTCGACGAGCCGGTTGCGGACCATGGGCCAGCGGTGCCTGCCGATGGACACCTCCACGCCGGAGTCCAGCCGGACGACGGCCACATCATCGGAATCGAACCCCTCCAGCGTGCCCAGCGTGCCGTTGGCCCACAGGCCATCCGGGGCGTTGGCCAGCGTCATGACGCGGGCGCCGGGGCGCAGGGTGAGGTTCCGCGGCGCGGGGTCCAGGTTCCGCGGCCATTCGCCGCCCCACATGGCGTCGACATGGACCTCGGGGCCGGGGAGCCCCGCCATCATGGCTCCGTTGATCTGGTCGACCCGCCGGTTGGTGGCGGCGAGCACGGGCGTGGACGCCGTGTACGGGGCGTCCACGCGGCCGTTGAGCAGGGCGAGCGCGCCGTGGGCGGCATGGCCGGCGCGGAGGGAGTCCAGCGCGCCGGCGAACGCGGGGTCGGCCTGGCGGTGGACGCGCCCCAGCTCCGCGAAGTCCATCGGGAACGGGCCGCGGCCCGCGATGATGGGGGAGAGGACGCGGGACTGGAAGAACCATGGCCCCTCCCATGGCTTCCCGGAGAACAGCGGCCTGTCGTCGTCGGTGACGACGGGCGGCAGCTGGGCCGGGTCCCCGACCATGTCGACGCGGACGCCTCCGAACGGGGACCGGCTCCGCCGCGCGCCCTGGAGGAACTGGTCGAGGCAGTCGATGAGGTCGGCGCGCGCCATGGCGGCCTCGTCGACGATGATGTGGTCCAGCGCCCGGTAGAGCGGGTCGCGGGACAGGGAGGAGCCCTTGGCCCGGGCGTCCCTGGGCGTCATGCCGGGCTTGGCGTGGATGAAGCGGTGGATGGTCTCGCCGCCGTCGATGTTGAGGGCGGCCACGCCGGTGGGGGCGAGCATGATGGTGTTCGCCGGGGCCGTGGTGCGCCGCCAGTGGTCGATGAGGGTCGATTTGCCCGTGCCGGCCCTGCCGGCCAGGAAGCCTACACCGGAAGTTTGGTTCAACATGGACAAGGCATGTCCGTCGTATTCGTATTCCATGCCCTTGCGTCATGCGTCAGAGCCGGACAAGGACCGGTCCACGGCGGCCGGCAGGGAGCCGACGACGCCGCACCCGACGTATTCGAGCGCCTCGCCGTATCCCCAGCCCTTCGTGCGCATGAGCCAGACGATCATGGCTTTCCTCATGACGGGGCCTCTATGCGGCGAACGGGTCGGGCACGTTGGCGGTCATCGGCGTCGTCTCCCGTCCGGCGGGCAGGACGCCGTGGCGCAGGCACCATGCGACGCACACCCCGGCCGCGTCCAGCGACGGGGAGGCGGCGAGGCATATCTGCGCGCGGGTCGGGTCGCCGGCCATCCAGCTGATGAGCGCCTTGAGTCCGAACACGGTGGTCTTGTCGGCACCCAGGTCGAGCAGGACGTTCAGGTCCAGATCGGCGGCGGTCAGACGCTCCTCGTCGGGACGCCATCCGGCGTCGTGCAGGACGTGGCCGATGGCCGCGTCGAGGCCTTCGCCGCGCGCGGCGGCGACCATGCCCGCGGGCGTGGGAACGGCGGCGGAGAGCGACCATGCGACCATGTCGCGGAACCGCGGCGTCGACAGGCCGTGGACGAGCCGGGCACCGGTCACCTCGTTCATCCAGCGCTCGCGGCCCGGCATCTTGAGCCTGGCCTGCCATTCGTTGGCCAGCGTCATGTCGTCGTCGGCGCCGTCCATGAGTCCGGCCATCGCGGTCCGGTACTGCGCTCCGTATGTCATCGCGCCTCCTTCACATGCAGGGTGCCGGGCTGGGCGCGGCGGAGCCACCAGAGCCCCGCGCCGGCCTTGTCCATGGTTCCGTCGGCGAATCCCTCATCGGAGTCGATCCACCAGTCGACGCCTCCGTCCGGGTGCGTCTCCACATGCGTGTTCGGGCCGTGGACGCCCGCTCCGTCCGGGTCGAAGCCGTAATGCCTCAGTCCTTTGAGGATGTCCTCAAGTGCCTCCGCCTGTGCGACGGTCAGCTTGGTGATGTCTGCCATGTCCCATCCCATGCGTCGGACGGGGCGCGGCGATGCAGTAGGGGGCTGATAGGGGCTTTTTAGCCGGAAAGCCGTATGCACTTGCGTATGCACTTTTGATTCTGACGGGCAGGAAGTGCCTCAATGCCTACGGGCAGTAGGGCTAAGGCCCGATTTGGCTTCCGATCGTATGCAGCCGTATGCACCGTATGCACTTCCCTTAAAAGGAAAAAGGCCAAAAAGGGTCCAACTCCCAAAAGAGGTGCATAAAGTGCATACGGCTTCTTGCATGTGCTCTCAGCCCTACTCTTCATTGGCTTTTCGATTTCGGCGAAAAAGTGCATACGAAGTGCATACGGCTGCATACGAAGTGCATACGGTCTGCATAATGTGATGGAAGTGTGAAGACGGGCTTGGATCGTTCGCCGCAATCCACTGCCCGATTTCATCTTCGAAGGGTGGTTTCGATCGGCAATAGGGGGCCGACGATTGCCCGTGGCCCCATCGGACCGCGGAGGACGGATCATGGAACGACTGAAAAAACAATTGCGTTTCCGGGCCGTTTTTTTCATCTTCCGTCACTGCCCGGAAATCGAATCCTTGGCGGCCCCCGTGGCGCGGCGCGGCCCCAGCGCCCAAACCGTCCGTCGCCCGGAAGGACGAAAACCCGTCAGAGGGGCCAAAGAATCGTTTTCAGGGGCAAAAAGACGGCCTGCACGTCAAGTGGAATCAGGAGCGGGCAGGAGCGGATCAATTTCACGGACGGGCGTTTTCGTCCGAAATCGGCCAAAATCCGTATGCGGTTCCCCTTAAAGGAAAAGCCCTGAAAAAGGTCCAACTCCCAAAAGAGGCGCATAAAGTGCATACGGCTCTTCTGATGTTTGCTCAGCCCTACTCTTCATTGGCTTCTTGCTCGCGGGCAAAAAGTGCATAATTGGTGCATATGGAACGCATAAATTTTCAGCCTTCCTCTTCTCTGCCTGCATCCATGTCCTTCAGGCCCGCTCCGGCCCGAAATTGATTGCAAATTGTTTTTCGGCGTTTCCGGAATTGTTTTTCCGACGGCCATCCCACTCCCTCGGGACGCATGGCCATGCCGCAAGGGAAAAAGTAGCCGACCGTGACGAATGCATTATACGAATCGACCGACCACGACCACACCGAGGAGGAGCTCGCCCCATGGCTCGCCGAATGCGGCACGGGCTACCCGATGATCGACGGGCTCGTGCTCACCGCGCTCGACTGCGCGTGGGGTCATTGGGAGAGGGCCGCCAAGAAGCCGCGCCGGCCGTCCTCCGACCTGGAGTATCTGAAAGCCGTGGCCGGACTCCCGTGGCGCTGGGACGACTGGATCCCCGCCGGACTGTTCGGCCGCGGACACGACGCGGCATGGTGGGGACGCCTCGTCGACGCGATGGACGACCTCGGCCGCTTCGGCCTGTCCGACACGGCCATCGTGCGCCGTTACCTCATCATGGGACCGTTCGGTGAGTCCGTGCTTGCCATCCGCGACGACTGGGAGTTGGCCGATTTCGAGGCCTGCGAACTGTCCAACCCGCACATGCCCGACCCGTACGAATGCGTGGTCAACGACCTGCGCCTGCTGGCCGAGGATATGGATAAGGAGCCGCGCCACATGGGCGGGCTCGTCCGTTACGACACCGCCTACGCGCTGGACGGTTTCAAGTATCTGACGTTCAAGGAGGATGACGATGAATGACATCACGCTGGGCAAGTGCCCGTTCTGCAACAGCCGCGTGACCGCCGACCTCGAGACGGCGGACGGCATGGTCATGGCCGGCCTGCCGGAGTGCGAAAACGGCTGCCCCGTTGGGCGGGTCATGTCGCCGGCGGCGCTGACCACGTCCATGTCGGACGCCCCCGAGCGGCTCGCCGATAAATGGACGCAAGCCTGTGACATGCTTCTGAATCCGGAGACGTGTCCCATCTGTGACGAGCATCCCGTATTTACCGCCATCAAGGCGGACCTGTGGTTCGGATGTCCGTCGGATGGATTGGTCAAGGCGACCGCGGGCATGTCGCTGGTGAAATTGGTCGAGGAGTGGAACACGCGGGTGGCTGAGGTTGAACAAACGAAAAGGCGACAGGCCGAACTGGAGGAGGAGTGCGGAATCCTGAACCGCGCCTTCTGGCCCGAACGGCTCAAGGGCGAGTAGTTCCGCCCTTCTCCTCAGGCTGGCCGCCGAACAGTTCGGAGGCCAGCCTTTCCTCGTTCCCGCGGGCCCTGTCGTTGATTCCGCCGACGACCCTGTCCTCCATGACGGCGAACAGGTCCTGCAGGAACCGCTCCGGCTCGTCGACGTCGGCCGCGTCCAGCGCGAAGCCCAAGGCGAGGCCGGCCCGCTGGGCCTCGGACAGCGAGTGTGCGAACCGCATCTCGTCCGTGGCGAGCGCGGTGCGGCGCTCTGCCGACGCCGCGAGGCGGTCCAGCCGGTTCAGCTCGGTCCAGCACGCCGTGGACACGGCGTCGACGTCGCCCTCGACCGTGCCGAACGTCGGATAGGGCTCGGGTCCATATGGATAGCTCATGCCTGGATGCTATGCGCCGGGACGCATGGCCGGGACGTAACACGAAAGGAGCCGGAACATGGAACGTTTCGAGCCATTTGTTTTGGGCCAGTGCCCGTTCTGCAATGGCGGTGTGACCGCCGCCGTCAGACGATTCGACGAACGCGCCATCGGCATGTGGTACGTCGCATTCGACTACGACCTGCGGCCCGGGTGCCCGAACGGGTGCCCGATCGACCGGTTCGACACGACACGCCTGTTCTTCGACGGATGGACCGTCGCCTCCGACTACGACCCGACGCCGGCGTTCCGCAGGGCGTGGGGTCGCGATGTCCGCATGTTCCACATGCGCCCCGCCTGCCCGCGGTGCGGACGGCCCGCACGGCTGCGCATCGGCTCCGATTTCGCCATGGGCTGCCCGTGGTGCGGACTGTGGGCGGAGCCGGAGCGCCGCGACGGGCCGACGTCCATCATGTCCCTCGTCGAGGCGTGGAACCATCTCGCGGACGGGAAGGAAGACCAATGAAGTCCGTGATTCCTTTGGGTGAATGCCCATTCTGCGGGGGCGGTGTGACCGTCGGCGTGGACGAATACGACAGCGAGACCGGGAACGTCTACTTCTCCTACGGCGACCGGCCGCAATGCGAGAATGGATGCCCCGTGGGACGGTTCGACTATCAGCATTGCGGTTTCGACGACATCTGGGCCACCGCAGAGAAGAACGCCGCGCCGGTCTTCCGGGAACGCTGGAAGAGGGAGGTCGAGGCGCTCCGCAACCGCCCTGCCTGCCCGGACTGCGGCAGGCCGGCGATTTTCAAAAGCGACGGCAAAGACTTCCTCATCCTCGGCTGTCCCCACTGCCGGCTGTGGGCCAGGAAGGCCCAGACCATCGCCGGGCTCGTGGACGAATGGAGCAAGCTGGCCGACGAAAAACGCAAGGAGAACAAGAGGAAGAACGGGAGCGCGGGGCTGGCCGACCTGCTCAACGGATTGGACGAACAACGCGGCGAGAACAACGAAAACCCATAGGAGGAAACGCCATCATGAGGTTTACCGACGGCAGGGAAAACCTTGAAATTAATATCCACGAAGGCCAGCGCGGCTATGACATGACAGCGGTGTTCTTCGGAAACACGCCGGCTCACGATGAAAACGGCATCCATCACATCGAAAGCGTCCGCGCACTCTTGAAGGATACGCTGGACAGGGTTCTCGGGCTTTCCGGACACCCCGCCCCCGAAGAGGACACATGCGCGATCTACGCCATCACGAACATGGCCGGCGAGACGGTCAAAGAAGGCTCCGCGCGTTCATCCGACATTCCCGACAACATGTACTGCATCGGCTGCGGATGCCTGCTTACCGAAGAGAACGAAAACCCCTGCGGCGACACTGGCTGGTGTGACGACTGCTACTGACTCAAGCCTCGAAAGTTCGCTCAACGGATTGGATATGGAACGCGGCGAATGAGGCCAAGGAAGGAGGACGTCATGTCCAACGATGAGAAGCCGTTCGTGATCACACTGGGTGAATGCCCGTTCTGCGGCGGCAGCGTGGAGGCCGAGATAGGCGTGACCGTTCGCGGGGATAATCTGTTCGACTGGCCGAACTGCTACTACTGGTATGCGGAACGCCCCCATTGCCCGAATCATTGCCCCATCGGCATGCTCAACACGACCGACCCTGTCAGGAGATACCCCGATCGTCTGACCGAGGGGACGGCACAGGCCCTGTATGCCGCGGAATGGAAAAGGGACTGCGACCTGGTGCGCGCCCCGCGCATCTGCCCACGCTGCGGCAACACCGTGGAATTCAAGGAGAATGGCGCCGGCTGGGTGATGCTCGGCTGCCCCGACTGCGACGAATGGGTGAGGCATGGGGACACCCTCGCCGACCTTGCGCGCGAATGGGACGAAAAAGCCAAGGGGATCGAAGCCCGATTACGCAAGGACGCCAAGGGAAGGGAGCTTGCCGCCATGCTGGACAGGAGTCATTCATGACCGGCGACCGTCTTCCCGTCTTCTTCCTCAAGGGTGTCGGGCAGGGTCTTGCGACGGCCCTGTTCCGCAAGGAGACGCTGACGGACCCGCTGGAGCCCATGCCAACCGTTCCCGAATGGCTGGCGTCATACGGCGTCACCCCCGGGGACATGTCCGCATTCGACCGGTGTGAGGCCGACTGGTACGCCCTGCTGGACCGGCGGAAGCGCCGGATGGACGCATTCCTGGCGGGCGCGCTCGCGGGCACCTGCGTGTACGTGGCCCTGTGTCTGGGATCGCTTGCGCTCGTCGGCTGGCTGGTCTGGCGCCTCATTCCGTGAGGGCCGGGACGCATGGCCCAATCGGACGCCGGAGAGGCCGGCGCGGAAAGGAGCCTATCATGGCAATGGGCATCAAAGACTTCCAACGCATCGCCAAGGCCGCCGGCATGAAGCCGACAGACAGGGACGACATGGCGGAGATCGCCTCGCCCGACGGCGAGGACGCGTACGTCCTGCGGCTGGGCGCCGTCACGGACGGCCCTGAAGTGGACGTCGTATGGCTGAGCCTTCAGCGCGGCCTGCGCCGCGAGGACGGGCGCGAATGGCTGACACCGCGCACTGGACGCGTCTTGCGGTGCCGCGTCTGGGACGCGAAGGATGGCTGGCTGGAGCCCGTGGCGGGCGGCGACGCCGTCGACCGGCTTCACGGGCTCGTGAACGAGCTGCACAGCTGGGCCGAGGCGGAGAGGACCGCCTGGATTCACGCCCGGTCCGTCACCCGTCTGCTGAACGGGTGCGTCAACGACCTTATGGCCTAGACCCTCTCGACGAGCAGGCGGCGGAACGTCGGCCTGCCGCCGATCATGGGAGAGACGCGCGGCACGCCCTCCGGCAGATGGCCGGGGAACATGCCGACGAGCCTGTAGCCCTCCGGCCAGTTGGCGAGGAGGCTGATGGGCGCACCGACGAGCCCCTTGCGGTCGGCGGGCACCGTGGCCGCGGAGCCGGCCTCCACGATCGTCTTAGGGAGATTGTCGTAAAACGGGTTGTCCGCCGGATCGTAGGCGTGCGTCGGCGTGAACGTGGGGCATCCGCCCGGCAGGTCCGTGTACCAGACGACGCCCTTGACGCCGACGGCGGGCACGCCGTCGGGCTCGATGCGGACGGCGTCGGCGCGGTCCAGGTCCTTGTATCCGGGGACGCGGAAGAACATGCTGCCCTTGTTGGGCGAGCAGATGTGGAGGCGTCCGGCCATGAACAGCGGGAACACGTCCGAGTAGGAGCAGGCGGTCATGGGACCCAGGCAGAGCAGGCCCCGGCCGGCGTGGCCGGACAGGTAGCGGCCCGCCAGGCTGAACGGCGGATTGCCGACGGTCAGGTCGGCCTCCCGCGCCATGACGCGGGCCTCGGGGGAGTCGAACGATCCGGAGCCCTCGAGGCGGCGCTCCGTGACGCCGGCGGCGGTCCTCTCATACAGGCGGCCGCCCGCGTCGTCGGAGGCGAACAGCGTGTCCGCGGTCGGGTCGTGGGAGAGGCTTCTTAGACGGGAGAGCCCCCAGTCGTCGAACCGGTCGGACAGGAAATGCCAGAAGGCGCTCCAGTCCCCGTCGTTGGTGTCGAGCAGGACGTCGGCCCCATGGAACGCGTCCCGGAACGGCGTCAGGCCCCGTTCGACATCCTCGTATCTTGTATAGAATTCGTCGGCCCGTCCGCGCGCGGCGGCGAGCAAAGGCTTGTTGTCAGGCATTCCATGGGCTATGCGTCGGACCGCGCAGGGCGTCGATGGCGTCGGCCCTGTCGGCCAGCATCCTGCCGCGCAGCTCGGCGCCCGCGTCCTCGTCGTAGCCGTCCGGCGTGACGACGTCGACCTCCACGTCGTCGGCGGTGACGGTGAGCACGGCGCGCGCCTTGCCCGGCTTGGACTCCAGATAGCCGGAGGATTCCGAAAGGAACGCGAACGCCACGTCGTCGAGGGCCTCCGCGGACGGCGCGGCGTCGGGCGGCAGCACGGCGGAGACCTCGGAGCGCCTGGGCCCGTCCGTGTGGACGGTGTGGACGAGCAGCGCGGGCGACGACGGGTCCAGCGCGCCCGGACGGCTCAGACCGTACCTCCGCCGGAACGTGTAGTCGCTCATCCCGGCGGACGGCGGCACGAGGGCCACGTCGGCGACGGAGTCGCCCGCCAGCGTGATGCGCGCGCCTTCCTTGCCGATGCGCTTCCAGCGGCGTCCCGGCGGCAATGCGATGCCGGCGGGCGCGTCCGTGCCGTCGGACGTGCGCCCTCCGCCGTAGACGGCATCATGGGTGCGGTCGCCGGTCTCCGCATGGCCGGCCGGGTCCAGCCTGAAGTCGGCGGTGCCGCGCACGAAGCCGTTGTTGTCGAGCCTGGCCATCCGCTCGACCGACTCCCTGGCGGCGTTGCGGGACATGACGGCCTTGCGCCGCACGTTCGGATTGCCGTCATGCAGCAGCGCCTCCACCTGGGCCTCCGTCAGATCGTCGCGGTAGGCGGCGGCGCCGCGCACCCGCTGGCTCTCGTCGTAGAGCAGCTCGTCGAACTCGTCGTCGGTCGGCGTCGGCGACTTGGGGCTCGACCATGCGAGCATGCGCACGCCCCAGGAGGCGCTGCGGCGCAGGACGCGCCAGTCGTCGGCGGAGAGCGTCTCCGGCCGCTCCTTGATGACCGTCCGGTCGGCGGCCGCGTCCATGCCCGCCACGTAGCCGCCGAACTCCAGGTCGTCGTCCGAGCCCTGTCCCGTCTTTTTGTCGAACTGGCCTCCGTCCGGCCTGCCCGCGGCCTTGTGGTTGTTTCCGTTCCTGTCCTGCGCCATGATTGGCCTCCTTGTCCGTTTCGCGGAGGCTATGCGGACGGGGATGGGCTTTTTCGGGCATTGTCTGCCCGTGCGCGAAAACGCACGTCCGTGCGACGCATAGCGGGAGGATATGGGAACATCACACTTGGAAAGGGCGCTGGAGAGCGCATGCGCGGTCGCCGCCGCGGTCTGCATGGCGGTGGGATTGGCGCCGTCCGCGTCGGCGGACGATACGATGGCCGACGCCACGCAGCTGCCCGATCACATCGTCAACGGGGACTTCGAATACCAGCATGATTGGTTCAGGGAGCATGCCGCATATGGTTGGACGGCGGTGATCCCCTCCACCGGTCTGAACTGGAACGCCCGCACGAAGAGCTATCAGCCCGGCCCGGATGATTGGAATGAGGCGAGATTCGGCTGGCATAGCACGCAGGTTGACGGCACGAACGGCGAACCCGGCGAGCAGAGGGCCGGCGCCGTCGAATTGCAGGGACTCACCCGCGTCAACACCTTGGCCGAGATCGTCGCCGCCCAGCCCGACACGAGCATCTACCAGGACATCCATGTCACCCCCGGCAACACCTACCACTGGAGCCTGAAGCATCAGAGCGGGTACGCCCGCCACGTCGACCGGATGCAGGTGCTCATCGGAGAGCCTGGCAGGGAGACGCCCCAACAGGCGACGCGCACCAAGACGAACGGCGGGACCGACGGGACCGGCGACGTGGGAACCGACATCGCCACCGCCAACATCACCGACAAGGATTCGCGCAACTGGGAGACCTACGAGGGCGACTGGACCTGCCCCGATGACGTGACCGTGGCGCGGTTCACTTTCAAGGACATCGACTCGGCCTTATCCAACGTCGGCAATCTGGTGGACGACATCGGTTTCAGCCAATCCACGACATTGCGCTATGACCCGAACGGCGGAACCGGCATGATGGCGGACCAGACGGTCGGCGTCGGCGTGAACGCCTATACGGCCACGGATGGCTGCACGTACGCGGGCCATGGCCTCGCCTCATGGAACACCAAACCCGACGGCACGGGCGACTCCTACAAGCCAGGCGACACGATCGCCATCGACAGACCGACGACTTTGTACGCGCAATGGGTTGATACCACGCAGACGGCGATGCCGGAGACGGGAGGAACATTGACCAATCGGAACCTGACGACAATCCTGGGGGGGGGGCTTGTCTCTTCGGCCTTATCCTCATGCCAATCCTGTTGGCAAGACGGCGCAGGCGCCGGTAGGACAATCCCGGAAGGCGGTGTGACATGCTGAGACACATCACCCGCCTTATCACCGGCCTGCTCGCCACCGGCCTTTTGCTGGCATTGGCGCCATCCGCGTCGGCGGCCGCGACGTACGACATCACCCAGGTCGGGGATGCGGACTGGGTCAGCGTCACCTCGAACGGCAGGGAACTGTCGGGCCAGACCACCGCGTCGGACGGCCTGCAGGTGACGGCGACCGTCCGCCTGCGCATCGACGACATCGGCGCTCTCCGGGAGGGCGATACCGTCCTGGTCAAGGTCACGGCGGCGTCCGGCAGCCATTTCGGACCCAACCTGTTCTCCAGGACGACCCTGCCGCCCTCATTGCTCGACAGGCAGGGGAACGCCGTGTTCACGGTATCCAACGCCGACGGTGACAACACCATATTGAAGCTGACCCGTACCGGAACGACGGCATTGGGCTCCTACTCCTGCGACCTGGCTGCGACGAACAAACTGTGGAGGTGGACGCCTGAATCGAAGTCGTCCACATGGAGGATAGGCAAGTCATCCACATACACGTTTGCAAGCTGGCCCCAGGCCAATTCGCCGTGCACGTCGAACAACACCGGGGCTTGGGGTCCGAAGGTGAAGGGGAACAGTATCGAGGTCAACCAATGGTTCCTCAACTGCAGCACGATGGCCTCCATTGCAAGCGGTTCGGACGCATCCGGTTTTAAGACGGAGTCGCAGGTCGGTTGGGCGCATGTCATCCCCAAATCGGGCCGGATCGAGAACGTGGAGGTGCCTACCTATGAAGCGTTTGTTCTGAGGGCGATCGATGGCAGGACACCGGGCGGAAGGGATGATCGTCTGAGCAGATTCTACCTTTCATGGAGGAAGGATGTGGACATATCCACCTACGACAAGGCGGCGGCAAACCTGCCCGTGGGATCCATCGCCGTCTTACGGCAGGAGGACGGTTCATGGGACCTCGCCTACAACATCGGCTCCCGTCTTCCGGGATTATCCAATTCACTGAAGATGCCCGACAGTTCCGACCCCACGACCCTGGAGCTTCAGAAGAACACCGGGAACATGTGGCAGGTGGCGTCAATATTCTTCTGCGTACGCTTCCGGGATGAGAGCGTCCCCAACAGGGTGTCGATCGAGACGCGGGGGACGGAATACGCGCTTAGGAGCCAGACCTTGACCACGAAGACCATCGACCCCGCCGTCGGCCAGGGCCAGTCCGCCATCCGATACGATCCGAACGGTGGGGACGGCGACGCGTTCATGAAGGTCGGGGACTCCGGCACCACGGCCACGACCGCCGAGGCCGGCATCTTCCTGCGCAAGGGCCACACGTTCGCCGGCTGGAACACGAAGGCGGATGGCACGGGCGTGGCCTACCAGGCGGGCGCCGATGTAGCGTACCCGGCCGAAGGACAGACCCTGACCCTGTATGCCCAGTGGGAGGCGAACGCATATAAGACGGAGTTCAGGGACTGGCGGGGCCGGACCATCACGTCCGGCACGGCCAGGTACGGGAGCACGCCGACCGTGCCCGCGTTGGCCGACACGACGTGGCTGGCCGATCCGGACATGAACTTCGACAACGTGGACGGATGGCATAAAAACCGTGCCTGGAATGGTTCCTTCGAGTTCACGAAAGATGGCCTTATCTCCCGGACGCGCGACCTGTACGGTCCGATAAAGAAGCCGTTCGACGGAACGGTCCACATCGAGTTCCAAGGCGATGCGTCGAAAGCCAAAAGCGCCGTCGGCGCCGGATACAACTTGCTTTACCCAAGTTCCACGAATTACGCGGAATGGAACGTCTGCGGAAAAGGGCAGGCCTCGTGCCGGTACGACGGATACAGCTCGAATGTCGGCATGACGAAATACGACATCCAATCCTGGCTCCAGATCGACAGCTACGACAATGAAGGCTACGGCGAGCTGCTTGCCAAACACATGCAATTGACCCAGGTGGACCCCACCACGCACAACGGTCTCGCCCGCGACGGCTACGTGTTCACCGGCTGGAACAAGGACGTGTCGAAACCGATCGAAGACGACACCGTGTACACGGCCCAATACCGGCCCGCCGTCTACAAGGTCCGGTTCGACGCGAACGGCGGCGCCGGCACCATGGCCGAACAAAGCCACACGTACGACCGGAAGCAGGCGTTGACGGCCAGCGCGTTCACGCGCGAGGGCTACCGCTTCACCGGCTGGAACACGCGCGGGGACGGCAAGGGCAAGGCGTTCACGGACAAGCAGGCCGTGACGAACCTGCTCGCGCATGACGGCGCGGTGGGCGTCCTGTACGCGCAATGGGAGCGCATCCCCGAGACCGCCCTGCCTTGGAGTGGAGGAACCATGACCCATAATCTGACGACAATCCTGGGGGGGCTTCTTATCCTCGCCATCCCATTCATCCTCATGCGCCGGCGCAGGCTGGGCTGAGCCATGCAAGGCGGGTGATGTGACATGCTGAGACACGTCGCCCGCCTGCTCTACGGGCTACTCGCCGTCAGCCTCCTATTGGGACTGGCGCCGCCGGCCCACGCTGCCGCCACGTACGACATCTCGCAGGTCGGCAAGGTCACGATCCAGAGCATCGCCGACGGCAACGGCCGTCAACTGAACGGCACGCACGACGGTCGGGAGATCACCGGAGGCTTCACGCCGAACGCCTATATGATCTCAACCCGGGTGAGGTACGGCATCCATATCGACGACATGTCAAGACTGGCCGAAGGCGACAGAATCACCATCGGCCAGTCAAGCACCGGCCATTTCGAGGTGGCCGCGTACTCCGGCGGCTCGGTCGTCAACGACCAGGCCGGCACGCCCGTGTTCTCGATCGGCTGGACCCACGCGCGCATCACCCTTACCCGGCTGGCGGGGAGCCTGACGGGCGGCATGGACCTCACGTTCGAGTCGAACCTTTGCACCAGCTACCGTGATTACGGCAGCCGGGAGAAACTGTACGCCACGTCGAGCACCTGGACCATCGGAGGCGACTCGTACACGTTCCCGAACACGCCGTTCGCCATGCGGGCCGCCACCGGCGGGAAGGATTTCGCCGCCTCCACCGTCATCCAGCGTCTCGCCAACCAGGTCACGTTGCAGTCGCACCTCCGCTGGCCGGGAGCGATCAACGACATGCTGAACGGCGGGGCCATCACGCCCGACACGTCCGACACGATCGTCTACGACCACATCACGCCCATGGGCGGCACGATCTCCGCGATCCGGTTCGGGTCGATGCTGAACCGTTGGCCCCTCGCCTACGATAGGACCCACCTGTCGGATTCGAGCGACTTCGCCGTCGCCTCCGCCGACCACGGGCATCCGAACGACGTGCATTCGCTGGACGAGGCAAAACGTCTCAAGCCCGGCCAGTCGTCCATCGTGAGGAACACGGACGGCTCGTACGACGTGGCCGCCAACCTCGGCTCGTTCACCGGACCGGACGCCCTCGCCGAAACCACCAGGACCTGGGACGGGAACACGAACGACATCATCGCGTGGCTCCACGAGCACCAGTGCACGAGCGCCTGGACCAGCTACCGGTACGACATCGCGTGGGCCGACCCGAACCAGGCGGACACCGCCATGGTGGAGACCCACCTGTACCGCGCCGGCAAAAACTACACAGGCACGCTGACCGCGGCCAACATCGCCGGCAGCACGGGACAGGCCGTCACGACCGGCGGCGTCTCCTACGATCCGAACGGCGGCGACGGCGCCATGACCCCGACCATTGGGGAATCCGGCACCGGCGTCACCGCCGCCGACAACGCGTTCACGCGCACGGGATACACGTTCGCCGGCTGGAACACCGCCAAGGATGGCACCGGCACCGCCCACCAGCCGGGCGACGCGTTGGTCCTGACCAAGAGCGTCGTCGTCCTGTACGCGCAATGGAGGCCGATAACCTACACGATCCGTTTCGACGGCAATAAGGCCACGTCCGGTACGATGGGCGACCTGACCGCCACATACGACACGAAAGCCACGCTGCCCACCAACCGGTACGCCAGGCCAGGCAAGGCATTCGCGGGCTGGAACACCAAGGCCGACGGGAGCGGCGTGATGTATAGGAACAAGGCCGAGGTCACGAATCTGGCGTCCGGCCAAGACGGCGTCGTCGTCCTGTACGCGCAATGGGAGGACGCCATGACGGTGATGCCGGAGACGGGAGGAACAGTGAATGACCATTACCTGCTGAAAACCATCGGGGGGGGGTCTGCCTCTTCGGCCTCATCCTCATGCCACTCGCGTGGCGGCGCATGCGCCGAAGCCGGTAGCTTCGTCCGGAAGGGCGGTGTGACATGCTGAGGCACATCGCCCGCGGGGGCATTCCCGTACTGGCCGCGCTGCTGGGTCTGCTGGCCGTGTTCGTCGCGCCGCCGGCGTATGCGGCGGACATCGGCGTGCATGATCTTGAGACGGCCTCGGTGCCCGCCGAGTACAGGCAGTTCGCCCTGGGCTCCGATGGTCTCGACTTCGACTCGATCGAATGGGATGACGGGGCATGGATGACATACCGTTTCCATGGCGCCGCATACCGGTATCCGGTGAAACCGGATGCCGGCCTCACCATCCCCAACGTGGGCAAATGGACGGACGAGGACGGGACCACGCGCCAGATCGACATGCGCCTCTCCGTGAAGGAGGGGGACGTCATCGCTTTCCTGCCCCGCAAAGGCCGCCTGTGGTGGCAGACCGTGCATACAGGTAAAGAGGCCGGCGCCGTCCCATATCCGGATGAAGTGAGGAGCATCTGGGGGACCTTCACGCCCGCCGATGGACGATACGGCGCGACCATGACCGCATCCTTCACCTACCACGACACGGGGGAATCCGTGCCCGACACGTTCAAAGGCGTCGTCGGATTCAACGACCTCGACGGACGTGACGACCAGCCCGACCTGCTGGAGGAGGGCGTCGAACTGCTGTCCGGCTTCGATGGCGCGTACCGTCTGAAGGGCGCCGAACTCGCGGAATACGGCACGAACGGCTTCTCCGGCTTCAAACGGGACGCGGGAGACGAGTCCAGGATGAACGAAAGCCCCCAGATCCTCCACCGGCTCACCGCCACCTGGAGCGGGAGCTCCTTCGCATTCCGCTACAGCGCCATACCGCCGAAGGCGGAACCATATATCGACCCGTGGAGCACCTTCGGCCCGTCGGTCGACGCGGGCGATCTGCGTTGGACGCTCAACGCGAAGGCCGTAGACAAGGAGACCGGGACCGTGCTGAGGACATGGTCCGGGACGGTTCTGCGCATCGGCGACAAGTGGAGCATCCAGCCACCGGAGATCGGAGGATACCGGTACGCGGGGCTTGCGGCAGGCAGCGACGCTCTTTCCGGAACCGAAACCTCGACGGGGCTGAGGAACCGTCTTGTCGTTCTCGAATACGTGTCGAACTCGACCACCATGCCCGACACGGGGGGCAGTGGCCATGCCGGCCATATGCCGTCCATCGTCGGCGCGGCCGTCACCGCCGCGGCTTTGGCGATTGCCGTCATGGCACGCCGTCGGGCCGGACGGCACGCGGCCTAGCCGAGCGCGCCGTCGAACGCGCGGCCTCCGGGGTGTTCCCTTTTATACATCCGAAAAAAACATGTCCAGGGTCCGCGCCCATTCTCAGGACGCATGACCCCGGACATGAAGTACGGAATCACATCAGACCACGGGGCTGGCGGCGACCAGAGCCTCGGCGTTGTTCACCGCGTCCGCCACATGGGACATGTAGCGGCGCAGCGCGGCGCGGCCCGGCGTCGCATGATGGACGCCCGTGTTGGCGCAGGCGTGGTTCCATGCCTTGAGCCTGTCGGCCTTCGGATGACGCCTCATAAGCAGCTCGAAGCGCACGCCGGTGCGGGCCTCGCGGTCGGTAAGGCCCATTCCGCGGAGGATGTCGCGCACACGCTCCGACGGGTCGGCCATGGCGTCCACGCGGCGGGCGAGGGTGATGTCGCCGAGCACCAGATACAGGCGGGCGAGCCTGGGCGACGCGTCGGGGCGCTCCAGACCCAATGCGGCCGCCGGGGTCGCATGATGGGAGGCCAGCCAGTCGGCGTCGATCACCGGCTTGGACGTATGGTCGACGCCGTCGGTCGGGGTCCATTCGGCGTCGTCGCCGTCCGGGTCAACGTGGAAGCCCTGCAGGGCGGCGTCCGGGTCAAGACGGCCCAGGAACGCCTTCCACACGTCATAGCCGCCGCAGGCCTTGGCCGTACCCGGGGTCTTGGGATTCGACGTCGTCCCGTCAGCCAGCGGCATGAAGCGCGGCGGGGTGGTGCGGCGCCCGTGCTTGAAGTCGGAGATCTGGCGGGCGGCCTCACGGCGGACGACCTCGTCCCACAGGGCGCGCTCCCCGGACGGCGGGCATGGCGTGTTGAGCCGGCGGAGCCGCTCGCACTCGGCCTCGAACAGGGAGGCGGCGCGGATGAGGTCCACGCCCAGCCCGTACCTCTCATGAAGGATGCGCTCGCCGGAGCATTGCTTGCAGACATTGGTAAGCAGGGCGGCGGAAAGCGTGCGGTGCTTGTTCCTCACCTGGTCGATGGCGTTCTCCTCGATCCAACGGCGGACGAGGCTGGAGCTCGTCTCCTCGTTGTGGATGAGGCCGTTGAGCTTGCTGGCCTTGGTGCCGGAGCCGGGGGAGGCGTTGGTGTAGCGGGCAAGGATGGAACGGTACTCGGCGCCGCTCACGGTGAAGCCGTCCTCGCGCGCGGCGCGGGCGGCCTTGCGGGCCGCGATGCCTTTCGCGCGGGCCTCGGCCCATGCCTTCTTGTCCTTTGCGAATCTTCTTGTCGCCGTCTGACGCGCGGCCTGCGTATTGTTTTCGGTCACGCCACCCTACATGCGTCCGAGGGACGCATACGGGTGGGATTTGGACGCCCTGCGCCGGCGATTCCGCCCCCTTCCGCCCCTGCGAAACGCCCGGGGCGTCAACAGCTATCCAATCGTTTTGCCTTTGTCTGTTCACGCTTGCTTCCCTTCGGGACGCATGAAGGGAACTAGTACGAAAGGATGGGGATATGTACAAGGCCGTGAAGGTGGCGTTGGACCCGACGCCGCGCCAGGAACGCATGCTGCGCTCGCACGCGGGCGCGGCCCGCGTGGCCTTCAACAAATGCCTTGCCCATGTCAAGGACCGTCTCGAGTCGGGGGAGCCGTGCGGATGGTCGATGTACTCCCTGCGCTCCTGGTGGAACGCGAACAAGGACGGATTGGCACCCTGGTGGCCGGAAAATTCGAAGGAGGCGTACAACGCCGGCATCGAATCCCTCGCCCGCGCCCTCGCCAACTGGTTGGAGTCAAGCAAGGGGCGACGCAAGGGGCCCAAAGTCGGATTCCCAAGATTCAGGTCACGCAGAAAGGCCACGCCCCGCTTCGCCTACACCACCGGCTCGTTCGGCCCCGTCGACGGCGATCCGCACGCCTTGAGGCTTCCACGCATCGGCCGCGTCCACTGCTTCGAAAACGTGTCCAAACGCGTTGGCGGACGCAAGGTCACGCGCATGACCATCAGCCTCAAAGCGGGACGCTGGTACGCCAGCCTGTCCGTGGAGGAACCGGAGCCTAAAACGGCCCGAAGCCATCACACGGACGTCATCGGCGTCGACCTCGGGGTCAAGACCCTGGCCGTCCTGTCGGACGGGACGGAGGTGCCGAACCCCCGCAACTACGACAGGGGCCTGAAGAGGCTGGCCAAGGCGCAAAGGACGCTGGCCCGCAGGAAGGAAGGCTCGGCCGGGTATTGGAGGGCGAGGCGCAGGGTCCAGAGAGTCCACGCCCGCATCGCCGCGCAAAGGCGCGACGGGCTGGACAAGCTGGCCCTCGATCTGGTCCGGAACCATGGCGTCATCGCCATCGAGTCGCTGAACGTCAGGGGCATGATGGCAAACCATCGTCTCGCCCGGTCGATCGGCGACGCGGGCTTCGCCATGCTCGCCGGACTGCTGGAGGCCAAGGCGCCCGAACATGGGGTCAGGGTCTTCAGGGTGGACAGGTGGTATCCGAGCAGCAAAAAGTGCTCGAATTGCGGCCGGGTGAAAGCCAAGCTCGGCCTTGACGAGAGGACCTATGTCTGCGAGGGCTGCGGTCTAAGGATCAACCGTGACCTGAACGCTGCCATCAACCTAAGACACGTCGCCATGAGTGCCATGGAGACGTTAAACGCACGCGGAGGGGATGTAAGCCGATCCGGCCTTAAGAGCCGGACAACGCGGACCCCGGTGAAACGCGAACCAAGCGGCGACGCAAGCCGCGTAAGGCTTGGAGCTGGCCTTGGCAACGGGGCCATGCGGACGACTTCGCTTTGAGAACAAACAAAGACAAAGTTATCCGTAACGGCGCATAGCCGGGGTGCATGGAGTTCAATCCGTTCGACGACCGGTGGTGGCTCGCCGGCTCGTCCCTTAACTGGATCAGCGCCGCCATCGCCGCGCGGCCCGCATGGATGCCCTGCGAGGGCGCCGTGGAGCGGCTCCGCGGACGGCGGGCGAGGACCATTTCGGCCGTCCGTCTTCTGGCCGGCTACCGCACCCTGGAGACGCGGCAGGCGCACGCGCTGGACCCGTCGCTGCCCGCCCTGCCGAAGGCGGCCTTCTGGCTTGACATGCTCGGCGCGGGATTCTGCGAGCCGGGCTTCCCCATCGCCGTGGACGGCAGGCAGGCGGCATCGCCCCTCTCCGCCGACTGGATGGCCGTCAGGCTTCCGCCGCACGAGGACATCATGCCCCGGCTGGCGGAGGCGCTGGACCTGACCCCGCCCGAGCTGGCGACGCTCGCGCCCTGCCGAGGCCCCGGCTCGTTGGACTGGCGCCCGAACCTCCGCGGGCAGCGGCAGTACGACCGGCATAATCTCATCTGCGCCGACCTTGCGGTGGCCCGCGCCGCGGAGGGCTGGCGGACGCTGGGGGAGGCGTGGGGAAGATTCGACCTGATATGCCACGACCCGCTCATGGGCGCGGGCGGCCCCGATCTGGAGCTCATCGGCGAAAACGGGACGGTCTGCGTCGAGCTGACGGCAAGCATGGGCCAGTCGCTGTCGGCGAAGTTCAATAGGTGGGCGCGGGTGCTCCGGCATCCGGGCACGGAGCGCGTCCATGTGGTCTGGCTCGCCGCCGCCCGCACCGTCGAGGGCATTCCCGAGCGGCTCGCCGCCCTGTCCGCGGAGCGTCCGCGCCAGCATTGGGCGATCGCCGAGGACTGGCGGGACTCCCCGGTCTGCCCGGACGGCTTCGCCCCCAAGCCCGGCACGCCGCCGGAGCCCTATGACTGGATGCGGGCCGACATGGACCGCGTCGGCGAGGCCGTCGGCCTGCCCTCCGCCGGCTCATGGAAGAGGCCGCGCGTGCTCATGGGCGATTCCATCCCGTTCTAGCGATGGAACACCGCCAGCCATTTGGTCCAGACGCCCGACCAGATCGTCCTTAATTGCCGTAAGCCGCCCCTCATACGCTCCCGGAACGGAGGCTTGCGTGGCTTCCGCGCGGGATAGCGGGCGGTGGACCAGCCACGACGGAACGAGCGGACCCCGGAGTCCTTTCCGGCCGGTTCGTGCGCCACGGCCTTGCCGTCCGCCTTGTCCGCGGGTTTCGAGGCCGGCTTGGACGCCGCCGGCGGTTTGGGGATGGTCCGGGCCTCCGGCGGCGTCCAAGCCCGAAGGGCCAGTTGGACGGCGCGATGGTCGCCGACGGGCAGGGTGGATAGCCAGCGGCGGGCGTCGTCGTCGCCGTAGGCGGCCAGCGCGGCCGCGGCCCTGACGTCGCCGCGTGAGGCCATGTCGCGCAGCCGGTCCTTGGGGGAGTCCTTCGTGTAGGGGAGCATGTCGAGCAACGAGCGGTAGCCGCGCGCCTTGTCCGGGTCGCCGGTCAGGTCGGCCAGCATGGAGATGCGGTCGAACGGCTGGGCGCGGATGACGGCCGCCCTGACGCCCTTCGGTTGGCGGGCGATGATGGCCCGGGCCTTCATCACGTCCCCGACGCCCTCCAGCTCCTTCAGCGCGTCCGCGACGGGGTCGGCGGGCTTCGGTCCGTCCTTGGCCTTGCCTTCGGCCTTTGGCCTGTCATCCTTGGGGGCCGCCGCCTTTCCGTTTCCGGCCTTGCCGTCTTTTGCCTCCGGCGCCGGCGCCTCGGCCTTGTTTGTCTTCTTTGAAGTCGGCGCCTCGGCGTCGGTCTTCCTTTTCTCCGGCCACTTCTCCCTGACCCTCAGAGTGGTCCGTACGATCGGCCACCTCGCTATGGGCAGGGAGCCTAGCCATTCCCTGTCCTTGTTGACGCCATAGACGGCCAGCGCGACGGCGGCTCTGACGTCGCCCTTGGCGACCAGGCCCCGGAGCCGACCGGCCTTGGCGTCGTCGGCCGAATAGGGCAGGCCCTCAAGCAGTGAGAAGGGATCTCTCTGTTCGTCCGGATTCGGGGTAAGGTCGATAAGGGCGGCCTTGTACTCGAACGGCAATGAACGGATGATCGCACACCGGAAATCCTCAGGCAACTCTTTCAGAAGAGCCCTGGCCGCCTCTCGACTGGGGGCGTTCATGATGGTCCTCCCCGCCTCTTTGACCTCCGGGGCGTCGTCGCCCGGCACAATCCACCACGGCTCATCCTCCGACTTCGCGTCCCCGCTTGCTTCGGCAGCCGGCCCATCCGGCTCTCCACCGGCCTCCCGTCCGGCGGCCGCCTCCGGAGCGTTCTCCAGCGACGCCCACCAGCCCTCGTCGGGCGCGACCGACTCCGCGGTGGTCGGCACCTCCTCCAGATCGTCGTCCGAGCCCTGGCCGGCCTTTCCCTCATATTGCCCGCCGTCCGGGCGTCCCGCCGCCTTGTGGTCCCTACCGTTCCTGTCCTGAGCCATGATGGCCTCCTTTTCCGAAGGCCGCCTATGCGCCGCGGAACCGGAAATCCTCCGATTCGACGGGCAATGCGGGCGGATGGGCGTATGCACCGCCGTATGCTCTTTTGGTTTCCGCGGGCAGAAGAGGCTCCAATACCTACGGGCAGTAGGGCTAAGGCCGGATTCCATCGTCATCCGTATGCAGCCGTATGTACCTCTTTTCGGAGTTGGACCTTTTTTGGCCTCTTTCCTTTAAGAGGAACTGCATACGGTGCATAAAACCGCATACGGCTTCAGTCTGAATCAGGCTCTAGCCTTACTGCCTGTAGGCATTGAGGCACTTCCTGCCCGCGAAAACGACAAGTGCATACGGATCTGCGTACGGATTTCGGCCGATTTCGGACGAAAACGCCCGCCGATGAAATTGATTCGCCTCTGCCCGTCCTTGATTCCAATCGACACGCAAGGCGTCTTTTGCCCCTGTACGCCATTCTTTGGCCCCTCTGACGGGCTTTCGTCCTTTTAGGCAATGGTTGTTGGCACTCGATCAAATCCGTGCCGCAGGGGGGCGCCAAGGATTTGATTTTTGGACAACGCCGTTTTTGAAAATAAAAAACGGCCCGGAAACGTAATTGTTTTTCGGTAGGCTCCATGCGGCCGATGGCGGCGTTACAAGGTCGTTCTCTAATCACAGGCAGCCGACAACCCCCTATCCGGCCTTTCGAAGACGATAACGGGCGGTGTTTTTTAGTGGACGAATCAAGCCCGTCTTCACATTTCCATCACATTTATGCGTCCGTATGCACTTCGTATGCAGCCGTATGCAGTCCGTATGCACTTTTTCGGCTCGAGCAGGAAGCTAGGCGGGAGTAGGGCTGAGAGCACATGCAAGAAGCCGTATGCACTTTATGCACCTCTTTTGGGAGTTGGAGTCTTTTCGGCCCTTTTCCTTTTAAGGGAAGTGCATACGGTGCATACGACTGCATACGGATGACGATGGAATCGGGCCTTAGCCCTACTGCCCGTAAGCATTGAGGCACTTCCTGCCCGTCAAAATCAAAAGTGCATACACAAGTGCATACGGCTTTCCAGCCGAAAAGCCCCTATCAGCCCCCTATCGCCGGAACTCCGCGATTCGCCCAACATGGCTTCGGAGCCGATGGACGGCATCCGCCCCTGTGGGCCGTTCCAAGGCCCCTTCCGCGGGCTTCCCGCCGTCCGCCGGGTCGGAAACGGTCCCGGCCGCCAAAGGCTGTGAAAGAGGCTCCGGAACGCCGGACGCATAGCATGCGGACATGAACGAAGAACCAACGATCGCCGCCAGCCTCGCCGGGGAGAGCCCGGCGGCATTGGCGGACATCCACGACGAGAGCGCCCGCGACAACGGACTGCTCACAGAGGCCAACGACATCATCGACGCCCTGCCATGGGGGCAGGCGTCCATCCTTAGACGCGCGTTCCGCGTCGCCTCCAAATACGGCGGCATGGACCCCGTCGAGGCGCAGGCCGTCAGCGGCCTCGTGCGCGACTCCTGCATCAGGGCCGCCATGGCCGCCTAGGACGAAAGGAACGGGACGGCCCCGGCATCCGATCCATCGGATGCCGGGGCCGTCCTTCGTTCCTGCGTGGAACTACATCTCGCGGCGGCGGGAGGCCACGCCGACGCCGATGCCCAGCATGGCGAGCAGGGCGGCGATCGCGGCGGCGGGGCCCACGCCCTTGCCGGTGGAGGACAGGGCGGCCAGCGCCGCATCCGACTCCACATGCACCGTGTAGACGGTCCTGACGAGCCCGTCGGCGCTGGTGACGGTCAGCGTGACCGTGCGCCCGTCCTTATGGACGGTGACGGACATGCCGGTCGTCTTGTCGAACACCGGCGTGATGACGTACCGGTCGGCGTTGCCGACCTTGACGGTGTACTCCAGACGTTTCGGGTCGAAGCCGGACACAAGCCTTCCGTCGGCCTTGATGCCGGTCAGCTCCGCCTTGTGGGTCGCGGCCGTCAGATACGTGACGGTCACGTCGCGGACCGCGTAGGTTCGTCCGTCGGAGGCGAGCACGCCGATGGAGTAGGTCCAGGTCATGCCGCCCTTGCGGGCCGAGGTCACGTCGACCGTCTGCCCGTCATAGGACTCGTAGGCGAACGTGCCACCCTCGGGGATGGTGACGGAGTCGCCGTCGGCCGGATGGTAGACGCCCTTGAGCGTGTAGCCCACCGACTTGAGCGTCGTGTTGTCCTCCGACGGATTCGGATCCTTGGACACGAGCCCGGTCGGGTCGGACGGCTTGAACGCCTCGTCGGCCGTCGGCGTCGCATGGTCGCGGACCAGTGTCACCGAGTACGTGCGGCTCTCGCCGTCCTTCGACACGGTCCACCACTGGGTCGTCGCGTACGCGGTCTGGCGGGAGTCCCCGGCGCGCACGTCCTGCCCGGCCTCGGGGACCGGGACGACCAGCACCTTCTCGTCGGCGCCCGCGTGGATCGTGTAGTCGACCACGTCCTTGGAATAGCCCTCCAGGGCCTTCCCGTTGACGGTGAAGCCCTTCAGCGCCGCCTTGTCGTTGCCCACGACCTTCGGCGCCGACTGGAACGGCACGGTGACGCGTACGTGCCTGACGGCCCACCTGAAGGCGTCGCCGTCGCGCCTGATGTAGCGGATAGAGACGAGGATGACCTCCGTGCCGTCGGGCTTGACCGTGGATGTGGTCGACACGTCGGACACGCTGCCGCCCTTCTCCGCGGACACGGACCATTTCATGTCCAGCAGGGACCTTGACTGGGCGGGCAGGACGATGGAGTCCGGCAGCCTGTCGACCGTGGTCGGCATGCCGGGCACGGAGACGGGCACCGTGGTGCCGTCCGCGGCCGTGTAGGACAGGGACAGTCCGATCGACGCGTCGTACGTGTAGGTCAGCTCGCCGGTGACGCGTACCTTGGAGCCGTGGGAGTCCTCACCTTCGAACACGGCCGTGCGGCGCAGCTGGGTCTTATCCGGCTTGCCGTCGACGTGGATCGGCGCGGTCTCCAATCCGGAGAGGGAGGTCCTGTCCAACGTCGAGCCGTCGGACAGGGTGATGCGGTCCGTGTCGTAGCCGGCCGGATCGTCCTTGGTGCCCAGGGTGCCGGCGTACGTGGCGCTCCAGACCCCGTCGTCGCCCTTGGAGAACACGGCGCCCCCGCCCGGTCCGCCGTCGGAGACGGTGGTCTCCGTCCCGTCGGCGTATTCGTAGGCGACCTTGAACGACGCCCGGGAGCCGGAGCCGGTCAGCGTGCCGGAGACGACGCCGACGCCCAGCTTTCCGGAGCCCTGGACGAACGATCCGCCGGCGGCCTCCAGGTCGACGGTCCTGCCGTCCGCGCCGACCGCCTTCACATCCTTGGGGGCGCCGTCCAGTGTGACGTGGCCGGTCCATTCGCCGTCCTCCCGCGTCAGGGTGGCGCCGTCCACGGTCCAGGAGGAGACCTCGAGGGCGTCGATGGCGTCGGAGATGGCTTTCGCCCGGGCGTCAAGCTCCTTGCCCGTCGCCGAGCCCGAGTCGAATCCGTCGGTCAGAAGCGCGTCCAGCCTTCCGTAGGAGTCCTCCGTGTAGTCCTGGGCCTTGAGGGCGCGGGCATTGGATGCGGCGCCGGAATACGCCTTCTCCTGATCGGACTTCCCGACAAGCGCCTTCTGCGCCCTGTCCAGCGCGGACGCGTCGGCCTTCTGCGTGTCCGTGTCCTTGTTCCGGTCCCTCCTGGCCTTGGCGTACGCATCGTCGAACGCGGACTTCTCGCCGGCCATGCCGGACCCGTAGGTCAGGCCGCGGGCGTTGAGGGCGTCCGCGGCCGCGATGGCGTCCTTCAGGCTTTGGCCGGTCTCGTACTCCGGGGCGTCCATGACCGTCCGAAGCGTGGCCGTGGCGTCGGCGTACCTGTCGTCCCCGGCCTTGTCGTCGGTGGCGGAGGCCACGTCGTTGCGGGCCGTGCCGACGGCGGCCGTCAGCCTGGTGTGGAAGCCGGCCGTGTACCGGGCATCCTTCGCCATGGCCTCCGCCTTGTCCACGGTGGCGGAGAACGTGGTCCGCTGCGTGGTGGTCAGGGCCGCCGTGGCTTTGGAGAGTGCGTCCGACAGGCCGTCCAGGGTGGCGTCGTCCGCGTCTCCGCCCGCGGCCCGGGCGGCGGCCAGGGCCTCGTCGAACGCCTTGCGGGTGGTCCTGTCCCAGTCGCGTTCCTGCGAGCCCTTGGCCGTCGCGGTTCCGATGGCCGCGTCCAGATTGGCGCGGGAGACGCGCATGGTGGCGTCGATGGCCGCGTTGATGCGCCCGGCCGCGGCGGCGCGTTCCATATCGCCCGCCTTGTCCGTGGCCTTGCCGAGGCCTCCATCCCGGTCCAGCTCCTCCTTCAGGGTGTTGCGGCTGTCCTGCGTGTACTTGCCGTCGGCAAGCCTCGCGTTCGCAGCCTTGACGGCCGCGGCGTACGCGTCCTGCTGGCGGGTGGTGAGGGCGTCCAACGACTTGACCAGCTGGTCGGCGGCCTTCTGCCGGGCGATGTCGTAGTCGACGGCGTCCTCATCGGACAGCGTGCCCTTGGCGGCCGTGTAGGCGTTGGTGGCGGCGGTGGTGTCCGTCCAGTCGCGGTGGCCGTCGGCCGTGACCATGTCGTCGTATCTGGCGATGGCCTCCCTGACGGCGGCGTGGGTCTTCGACTCGGCGTTTTTCTCCGCGGTCCTGAGGGCCCCGGTCAGTTCCGCGGCCCTGTCGTCGCCCGCCTTGTCGTCGGACGGGTCGGTTCCGGCCGCGTCGATGGCGTCCTTCAGCGCCTTGGCCGATTCGTCGGTCAGGCGGGTGCGGTCGATGGCGTCGGCCTTTCTCGCCTCGGCCTTCAGCTCCACACGCTGGACGGTGGTCAGGGACTTGGTGGCGTCCTCCAGCGACTCCGCGGCCTTGACGCGTTCCACGTCGCCGGCCTTGGTGTCGTCGAACGGGCCTTTGGCGGCCTCGTACGCCTTGTCGAACGCGGCCTTGGAGTCCTTGTCCCAGTCGCGGTCCCGCGCGGCCTTCGCATCGGCGGCCCTGACGGCCTTGCCCAGCCGCTCCACAGCCGGATAGGACAGCGCGTCGATGGCGGCGTCCAGGTCGCGTGCGGCATCGGCGCGCACCGTGTCGTTGTCCGCGTTGTCGGCCAGCCTGTCGGCGGTCCTGGCGGAGCCGTACGCCTCCTTGACGGACTCGCGCTCCGACTCGGTGAAGCGGCTCAGGTCGAGCGCTTTGTAGCGTGCGATGGCATGCTTCAGGTCGGCGGTCGGCTGGGACTCAAGGTTGCCGGCGGCCTTGTCCACGCTGTCCTTCATGGATGCGAGCGCGGTCTTGTCACGGCTTTCGCCGACCAGCTTGTCCGCCTGTTCGAGGATGTCGTCGAGGGTGCCCCTCGAGTCGGCGGTCCAGACGCGGCCTCCGTCGCGCTTCGCCTTGGCGGCGGCGATGGAGTCGGACAGGTCGGCGCGGGCCTGGAGGTCCAGTCCGTTGACGGCGGCCGTGATGGCGTCGGCCTTCGACCGGCGCCACGCGTCGCCCGCCTTGTCATCCGTGGCCTTGAGGGCGTCGGCGTCGTCAAGCGCGGACTTCAGGGCCTGCCAGGAGGCTTTGGTGTAGTCGGACTCCTTCAGCGCCCCGGCTTGGGCCTTGGCGTCGTCGAGGGCCTTCTCGGCTGCCGACTTCAGTCCGTCGGTGGCGGTCTCAAGGGCGGAGGCGGCGGCCGTCGCGTCCTGACCGGAGGCGTCGTCCCCGACGGCCTTGGCGGCCGAGTACGCCTTGTCGAATGTGGCCTTGGAGTCCTTGTCCCAGTCGCGGTCCTGCGCGGTCTTCGCGTCGGCGGCCTTGATGGCGGCGGCGAGCCGCTCGTGGCCGGTCGGCTGGGTCTGGTTCTGCCCCTGGTCCCCGTCCGGGGCGGCCGTCTGGTCGGCGAAGGCGGGCGTGACCCCGACCCCCAGCAGTGTGGCGGCGGCCGCGGTGGCGGCGGTGGCCTTGATGATGGCGTTGCTCAAAATCCATCCTTTCGTCTTGTTCCCGTTTCCCTGTGGGGCTATGCGCCGACGCATAAGCGCTCCACATGGATTGGTTCACGCAGGTGGAGGCGCTGCGCCGGGGCGGCATGCCGCTGGCGGACGCCGTGTACTCGAAGGAGAGGCTGGTGCGCGCGGAGGCCGCCCGCCATCCCGATCTGACGCCCAGGCAGGAGAGGGTGCTGTCGCGCGACCCGGAGCCGCTGGTGCGGGCGCTGGTGGCCATGCGCCCCGGGCTTGACCCGGACCTGGCGGACGCGCTCTCATACGATCCGGACGCGCATGTGCTGCGGGCGGTCGCGGCGAGGCTTGATCTGACGGACGGGCAGAGGGCGCGGCTCGCCCGCTCGGAGGACGCGGTCGTCCAGTCGCTCATCGGACGCGCGGACGCGGCCGCCTGGCTGGACGGCCTGCCGTTCGCGCCGGAGCCGGCGGAGGGCCGCAAGGGCCTGTTCCGATGATCGAGAAGGATGTGGAGCGGCGCCTGTGCGCGCTGGCCCGCAGGCATGGCGGCGTCGCGCTGAAATGGACGAGCCCGGGCACCATGGGAGTGCCCGACCGGCTCGTGTTCCTGCCCGGCGGACGCCTGTACCTGGTCGAGGTGAAACGGCCCGGCGGCAGGCCCCGCGAGAGCCAGAAGGCCATCCACAGACGCCTGGGACGCCTGGGATGGCCCGTGTATGTGGTGGACGACGCGGACGCGTTCTTCGCGTCACTTCCGGAGCCGCGGATCGAGGGAGAGAAGGCCGATGAGGAGCGCGGCGCCGCCGACGCCGACGATGACGCCGGGATGCGGCAGGGTGGAGATCCAGCCGGCGAGGACGGTGCCGAGGCGGGCGATGCCGAACAGGACGCCGCCGCCCACGGCGGCGACGGCCGTCGTAAGGGCCGCCGTCGATAGGTATTGACTTCCTCCCCCGCCTGAAGGCGGGGGATTCCTGCTCCGTTTGGCTTAATGAAGCCGTGCGGTTCGGTGGGTTCCCACTTCGCGGGCGATCGCGTCGCGGCCGGCCTGGGCCAGTCTCCGTCTCACATCGCCTCCACGGGCGTTTAAAGACTCCGCGAGTCCCGCGGCGTCGAGGATGTTCAATGCGGCGTTCCAGTCGCGGTCGAGAAGGGTCCCGCACTGGGGGCATTCCCATTCGCGTACGTCCAACGGCTTTGGGCCGTCCCTGTGTCCGCATTGCGAGCAGACCTGGCTGCTCGGGCACCATCGGTCGATGTGGATGGCCTTGCGGCCCCATTGGGCGCAGAGCTCGTCGATCCTGTCGGTGAACGTCGACCATGCGGCGTCGGCCACGCTTTTGCCCATCCGGGTGCGCATGAGCCCTTTGACGCACAACGTCTCCATGGCGACGGCTTGGTTCTCGCCCGCCACCCTGGAGGCCAATTGGTACGCCAGGTCCCTGCGTCGGGCCCCGATACGGGCATATAGTCTCGCCTTGGCCTGTCTGGTCTTCGAATAGTTGTTCGAGCCGCGTTGACGGCGGCCCAATTCCTTGTCAAGTCTTCTGAGTTTGCGTTCGGCCCTGCGCAGCGCCCTCAACGGCGCGACCTTCTCGCGTGTGCCGTCCGAATACACGATGGACGCCAACGACTCGAGGCCCATGTCGATGCCGCAGGCGTCATGCCTCGGCTTCGGCGCCTTCCTCGGTTCGGCCTTGACGACGAAACTGACCCCATAGGCCCCGTCCGCATGGAGCATCACCGTCACGCTTGACGGCCTGGAGGGCAGATCCCTCGACCAACGGAGCCTGATCTCCCCGTCGATCTTCGGCAGGTCAAGGAGCATCCATCGCGCGTTATGGTCGTGCCTGACGTGGAATCTGGCCGACGTGGTGAACGTGGCGGATTGCTCGCCGCAGTGGCGGCTCTTGAACCGCGGGTACCCCAACGGACGGCCCTTATGGTCGAGATGGCATCCATGCTTTTCGACGTACCGGAAGAACGCGGAATAGGCTTTCTCGCACTGGCGCAACGACTGCGCCAACGGCACGGCGGACACTTTGGTCAGCCATTCGAGCGCCTTCTCGGTCTTCGTCCTGTTGAACTTGGCGCTCAACTCCGCGTAGGAGGGCCTTGACCTGTTGAAGTTCCAATCGGTCAGGCGCTGGCGCACATACCAGTTCCAAGCGTATCGGCATGCGCCGAACAGGCGCGACAAGGCCATGCGTTGGCCCCTCGTGGGGTACATGCGGTAGTTGTAGCGCCTGACGGTCTCCATAATCCACTCCATGCGTCCCGAAGGCCCGGACCTCGGCCACCCCCGTCCTAAAGGGCGGGGCACGTTTTATCCCAGGTCGCCCCATCCGTGCCGCGGCTCCGGCTCCGGCTCCTCGGGCGGCAGGACGGCCTCGGGCGTGGGCTCCACGTCCAGGTCGGAGTCGTCCGCCTCACTCTCGAATCTGCCCGCGCCCGGCATTCCGGCCGGCCTATGCGAGCGTCCGTTCGCGTCCCTCATCGCCGGCCTCCAAGGCCGAAGCGGTCACGAAGCATGTTCGAGTAGTCGGCGGCCAGCCGCGGATCGGAGGAGACGATGCGGTCGAACTCGTCGGCGTAGAAGTCCTGGTCGTACCTGCCGTCGCCCCGGTCGTAGGACACATGCCCGATGGCCAGGTCCGGGTGGGATTCGACGAACGCGGCCCGGGCCTCGTCGCGCATGTACGAAGGCACCGACTTGGGGTCGATGACGCCATGGCCCCGCCCCTTCGGGGGCAATGGGGGCGTGGGGGAGGGCTTCCTACGGAAGAGCCTCTTGAGACGCGTGAGGAGCGGATGGCGCGCGGCCCGCTCGCGTTCCATGCGTTCGTCCCCGGCACGGTCGGTGATGGACGCGAGCCTGTGGAACGCCTCCGTGGAGTCGAGGTCGTCGTCGGAGCCGACGCCCGCCTTGGGCGCGAACCGGCCCGCTCCGGGGGTTCCAGCCGGTTGATGGTTGTTGCCGTATATGTCCTGCATGACGCGGGTCCTATGCGCCGAGCAGGGCGGAGCACCAACGCATTTCCGGCGGACAGGTCAGACAGATGAGCGTCAGATTGTGCGTATGCGGCCCGCTGCCGCGCGGGTCGATGCGGAATGCCACCAGCTGGGGGACGGGCGGTATGAGCCGCTCCGCGACACCGACGCCGAGCACGGCGGTCAGCGACTCGGCCACGTTGTCCGGGTCGCCCAGGTAATGCGGGTCGGGGTATCCGACAGAGCAGACGACGGCCATGTCCGCGCCCATCGCCTTGTCGCCCCAGGCGGCCCTGGCGCGGCGCATGATGGCGGTCTGGCGGCGCTTGCGCTCCGCGTCCGTGCCCTTCATGTTGCTGGTGAGCCATTCGCGGTCGGGTATCTCCACATGCACGGCCGCGGCCTGGGCGCCGGGCACGCAGCGGAGCAGCCGGACGAGCGGATCCTCGCCCGCGGCCAACGGGATGACCCAGATGTTGATGGTCGCGCGGCCGCCCGGCAACGGGCGCGGGTCGCGCAGATAGCAGGTCATGGTCCGATGCGCCGGATCGTCGTCCGGCCAAAGCCCCATGTCGGTGCCCGCGTCGATAAGCGGCTTCAGCGTCTCGCACGCCAGGACGGGCGACTCGCGCCGGCCGCCGACCGTGACGAGCATGAGGAAACGGTTCGTGAACCCGGCGCCGCCCCGCTTCGCTTGCGCCCACACCTGGCGTCCGTAGGCGCGCAGCCGTCCGCGATGCCGCTTGCGTACGAGCGGCGTCTCGTCGGACACGGTCGTCATCCACAGGCCGTCGGACACGTCGAAACGGACGGCGTAGGGTTTCGCGTTCATGATGTAATCCATGCGAGGATACCCCGCCCCTCGTGGGCGGGGAGGAATCGCACGGCCTCCTTCCCGGAGCCATGCGTCCCAATCGCCGCGACGCATGGAACGGAATATGGCCAGGAAGAAGAGCGCCACGGCAAGACGACGCGAGGGCATGGCGGACAACACGCCCACCCGCGCACTTGTTCTGCCGTTGGCGCTTTCGCCCGGCCAGCACGCCATGTACTCCCGGCTCGCCGATCTGTACAACCGCGTCTGGGGTTCGGCGGTGTCCTGGTGCGACGCCAACCGCACCGTCAACGCCGTAGGGGCGCACAAGGCGCTCTACGCGGGCCTAAGGGGTAGGTTCCCGCAATTGCCGAGCCAATTCGTATGCAACGCCCTGCGCGACGCCGCGGGGGCGGTGCGCTCGTGGAACTCGAACCATCCGAAGCGCAAGTGGTCGCTCAGGGCGTCACGGAGGAAGCCGACCGTCAGGTTCGACCTGCGCACCATGGGCCTTCGGGGGAACCTGCTGACCGTCCGAAGCCCCGCGTCCTTCGTTTTTTCGCCGGAAGGAATCTAGTCCGCTCTCTCGATGAAGAGGATGGACGAAAGCGGAATGCACATGCGGGTGGCTTCGCCGAGAATCTCCTCGGCGGCAAGCGGGTCATGCACGTACATGCCCTTGTCGTCGTTCCACACGTTACCGCCGATCAGCTGTCCCAGATCGCGGGACTCGCCCGCATATCCCAGACAGCTGAGGAAGGGGGAGCCCACGTCGAAGTTGGCCTCCCCCTTGGTGGCGATGGCGTCGACGCCCGACTTCGTGCCTGCGATGAGATGAATGATGCGCCACATGATCAGGCTCCTTTCCTTTAGGATGTCCGCCGCATGCGTCCCCGTTTCAGCCTTCCATGAGCCGTGCCAGCTGGCTCGCGTCCATGAGCGGGGAGCCGGAGCCGGCCGGCCGGACCTCCGCGGGCGCGGACGGGGCGGCCTTCGGCGCCGGACGTTCCGCGGGCTCCGCGGCGGGCTCCTGTGGGGAGCCGTCGGCGGCGGGCATCAGCGACAGGGACGTGTCCCACGCGTTCTTCAGCGCCTGGAGGATCGGGTCCGATGCGATGGCCTTCGCCTCGCCGATGGCGATGCGGTTTGTCAGTTCGTGCATGTACTCCGCGTCGATGGGGTCGTCGGCCGTATGCTTGGCGATGGTGTTGAAGTACCGGTCGCGGTCGCACCAGTCGGGCAGGCCGACCTTGTCGGCGAGCATGTGGCCGAACACCTCCGTGTCGACCATGCCGTCGCGTCCCGCCCAGTACGTCTTGAAGACGCAGCCGGTCATGCCGGCCAGCTCGGCGCGGCCGACGCCCTTCGAGTTGCCGGAGTCGATGACGTTCGCGGGCACGGATGGCATGCCGGCCAGGTCGTGGAACACGCCCTTCTCCAGCGACTCGGACGGGTTCGGACCCATGGCGACGCGGTGGGTGAACAGGTCGCGGATGTTCGGCGGCAGGCCCGACGCCTGGCTGACGGTCTGGGAGGCGAGGATGAGCCTGTAGCCCATGAAGCGGGCCAGGCGCAGGATGCGGATGACGTCGTGGCGGATGAGATACTCGGCGTACCCCTTGTACGCCTGCTGGAGCACGGGCGGCAGCGTCTTCTCCGGATTCGGCACCGTCTTGCACATCTGCGCCTCGTCCACAAGCGACGCGTACTCGTCGATGACGATGACATGGATGGGGAACTTCCTCTTGGCCCAGTCGGGGATGTCGTACCATGACTGCCACGCGTTCTCGGCCCACGCCTTCGCGCGCTCGCCGTGCTCCATCTCCCAGACGAGATGGTTCAGACAGCCGGCGGCCTGGACGATGGACTCGCAGCCCCAGTACTTGACCCATGGTCGGCACCAGAAGTAGTCGGTCGACTTGGACTTCGTGTCGACGATGGTCAGTTCGACGCCCTGCGCGATCTGCTCGGCCAGCACGACGTTCGTGAACACGGACTTGCCGGAGCCGCCCTCGCCGCCGATCAGCAGGAACGAGCCTTCCTTCCAGTCGATGGACGCCGGCTCGAACGGCAGGCCGCCCGCGCGGGGCAGCAGGACGCCGAACGGCGTGCGGCGCATGTTCTCCGGCGCGCCAAGCGTCTCTGGCGGCAGCGGATGGACGGGTTCGAAGTTGGCCGGCTCGCCGGCATGCACGTCGATGACTCCAGTCTTCGAGTCGGCCTCGAACCACCAACCCGGATGTCCGACGAGCACGCACGCCTCCGCCATGGCCTTGTCGTGCTTCGACGGCTGGTAGATGATCTCCTTGTCGAGCCTGCACCTCCAGCCGCCGTCCTTGGCGCGGGCGACGCGCACCTGCCACGGCTTGATGCCGAGCTTGCTGGCGATGATGTTGCGGGCGCGCACCTGTTCCTTGGTGAGCCTCTCGAAGATGGCCTGGCCCTCGTAGGGATGGAACTCGACCATGTGGAAGCCGGGATACTGACGGCTCCAATAGTCGTCGACCTGCTCGCCCGCGCTGGGCTTGCACTGGCTGGCCAGCAGGTTGACGACCTTGCGGCGGTCGTCGCCGTTGACGCTCATGACCGTGCGGTCGGAGAGGATGGCGACGTGGTTGTCCGCGTCGATGGATTCCAACTCGGCGCTTGCGGCCTCCGGATGGCTGGTCTTGAATTTGGCGATGAGCCCTTCCAGCGCCTTGCGGTGCCTGGCGTCCGACTCGGGATGGAAGGGGACGGAGCCGTCACGCGTTCTGACGGTCGCCGGATAGTTGCATTTGAATGTCGGCATGCCCGTCCCTATACGCGGGGAACAGGCCGTCGTCGGGCTCGTCGTCGGGCGCCTCGTCGAACGGGAACTCCATTCGTCCCCTCTCCGCCTCGAGGCCGAGCCAGACGCGGGCCGGGATCTCCAGCGTGCCGCCGCGCACGTTGGAGACGCTTCGTGCGCCCCAGTGCCCGTCGCGGATGGCCTCGGCGATGGCGCAGGCGGCCGGACCGGAGCGTCGTCCGTTGCGGGCGAGCGTGGAGCACCAGCCGTGGAGCGGGTCGGGGGAGAGCCCCTCGACCGGACCGTCCGCGGTCTGGGCCAGCGCCAGCGCCCAGACGTGCGGGTCGGCATTGGCGACGCGCATGGCGCGGCTGAACGCCATGGCCTCCACGCAGGCGAGGTCGGCGTCCATGTCGGCGGCGAGGATGCGGGCGAGCGCGGGCGTGGAGTCCGCGCCGCGCGCGTCGAGCCCCTGCGGCATGGGGTGGGTCCAATCCTCCGGGTCGGGGTCGGGCAGGGAGACGTCGGCGTTGATGAAGCGGTAGGGCGGCTTCCATGTGTAGGTGGACAGGTCGACGGCGTTCATGAGGACGGAGTCCGCCACGGAGGACATGAGGAGGGCGGCGAGGCAGGTCTCCAGCGGTCCGGAGGACTCCATGCCGTCGCGTGCAAGGCTGGTCGGCGCCAACGTGACGGCGCCGTGGGTGATGGTCATGCTCATGTCTTTTCCATATGCGTCCCGGCCCGCGAAACAGCTTCGGCCAAAGACCCCTAAAAGCCCGTGGAGCCGCCGGATTGGCTTTTCGGCCCCTAGTGGGCATTTTCGTATTGTTCTGTTTCTGATTGGCTTGATTGGTTGTCTTTGCTTGGGCTCCCCGGCTTGCCGTTCCGTCTATCGGTTCTTTTTCGTTCTTTATTTGGCTTCCGTTTCCTATGGTTTCTTTCGTCCTCTTCATTCTTCGTCTGGGGTGTTTTTCCGTTCGCTTTTCGTTTTCCGTCTTTTTTGATGATCTTCGTTCTCTCCTTGGTTTTCTTTTTCCTCTCCGCTCCGTTTTCCGTCTTCTCTTTTTTCTCTTTCCTCTTTTTCGGCGGTCTTCGTTTTCCTCCTGGTCCCTTTTGCGACTCCTTTTTCCCCTTTCCGTCGTCCGCTCTTGATTCCGCCTCCGTCCTTTCCGCCATCTCCGCATCACTCCATCGTGACGCGCCATCGGGCGGAGGCGACGAACGCGCGGCATGGCCGCGGCTGACGCCGTCGGCGTCCCGCAGGGGCCTGAAGGCGTTCGCTCGCCTTGCGTTCGTCTAGGCCAGCGGGAAGGCGGGCGTCCCCTCCGGAAGGCCCCGACCGTCATTGGAGACGAGTCCATGCCGCCCTCCTAGTCCACATACCTTTGACATCCTCCCCACGGCTAAAGCCGGGGGATTCCCTTCACGGACCGGACTCCAAAGGAACTTTCGGCCTGTGGGAAAGGGGTTGACGCTTCATCGGGCCGCCAACGCGGCCCTCCACGTCCTAGGCGGTGCCCCCGCCCGTTTTCGCTAACGCGCGGCTTAGTATGTTCATGGCCGCGTTGACGTCCGCGTTCGCCTTGTGCCCGCATTCGACGCAATGGAAGACCGCTTGGCTCTCGCGGTTCTCCTTGGCGACATGCCCGCACTTGTGGCAGGTCCGGCTGGTATAGGCGGCGGGGACGATGACAAGCTTTCCGCCGTTGGCGTCCATCTTGTCCTGGAGCCGTTTCATCAAACGGCTCCAATTGTTGCTCAGTATCGATCGGTTGAGCCCGGCCTTGGCCTTGGCCCCATTGGACAGGTAATGTCCCGTCCTGTTTGGATCCGGCCTCGGCTTCGGGCGCCTTGTCATGGCTTGGACGTCAAGGTCCTCCATGGCGACGAGAATGTTCTCTTGGGCGAGCCTTGTCGTGGTCTTCTCGATCCAGTCGTTCCGACGCCGGATGATGCGGCCCTGCAGGGCGTTGAATTCGATTAGAGTCCTCTGGCGCCGTTTGGAGGCGAATTTGGCGGTTTTGCCACCCCGCGCCTCGTTGATATGGCCCTGGCGGGCCATTCGGCGCTGGAGGTATTTCAGCCGTTTCGACTCGGCCTTCGACGGCTTCGGCATGTCCATGAAGGTTCCGTTGGACGAGGCCAGCGTATGCACACAGCCACGGTCGAGGCCGATCGCGCCATCACCGGTCCTCGGCAACGGCAGGGGCATATTGACGAATACGAGACCACGATGGGTCCAGTCGACATGGACGCTCGTATAGGGTCGTATCGGCTGGCTCACGCGCACATGGATGATGACGCGCCAATGGGCCTTCTCGCCTGGCTTGACCCATCTTGGCGGGTTCATGCCGGTAATGACGACCACACTGGATTTCCGGCCGGTCTTATGGAAGATTGCGTTGCCTGTCTTGGAGGCGTTGCGCCAGCAGACGAAGCCCAGGCCGCGATGGCGCGACTTGAAGCCGGGGATGCGGCCTCCAATGGTCTTCTTCCTCTTGAGTCCGGCGAACCATTCGGAGCTTTCGACCTTGTTGGTGGACGCCAATATGGGCGAGGGCACCGCCGCCATCCACGAACATTGAAGACGCGCCTCCCTGTCCGAAAGCAAATCAGCCACGTCAGGCCCACCCAAGGGCTCCTTGAGCCAGTCGACGATCCCGCCGGCCTCGTCCTTGACGGGTATATCATGCGGTCTTCGCTCGCGCCTTTGGTTGAATCGGGTGCGCCATCCGTCGCACAGCCATACCATGACGCGCTCGGGATTACGCGTCCAGCAGGGATTGCCGCAGTGGTCCACGCCGAGGAAGACGCTCGCGCCGGTGTGCTTGACGCCGTCGATACGGACCTTCTGACGCACCGTGGACCACCTCCTTGCATCAAAGCCCTATGCGTCCCGAGCCAACCCCCAGCACTAAAGTGCGGGGCACGTTTTCATTTTTCAGTCGAGCATGGAGTCGGTGCCGTTGCGTCCCATAATGGCGAAGACCTTGTCCGGGTCCCGGTCCAGCGTGAGCCGGATGGCGTATCGGATGCGTCTTGCGGTCTCCGGATCGACGCCATCGTCGTCGCCGGCGACGATGGCGTCGAAGACCCGGCGGCGCGTGTAGACCGCCTTGAGGTCCAGGTCGTCGTCGGAGCTTTGTCCGGCCTTACGGTCGAACCGCCCGCCGTCGGGGCGTCCCGCGGCCTTGTGGTTGTTGCCTTTGGGGTCCATCGTCTTCGTCGGGCCTTCTAGCGCCTCAGCATGTCCCGCGCGTCGATGATGGCGGAGGCGAAACCCATGGCCCGATGGAGCGAGTCCCTGTCGTCGGTGGTTCGCATGCGGCTGATGGCAAGGTCCTCCATGATGCCGAGCTCGCGGTCAGCGCGTTCGGTCGGGGTTGCGGCGCCGATGACCGCGTCGTCGGCGAGCGCGCGGAGGCTGTCCGTTTTGTCGCCAGCGTCCAGGTCCTCCATGTATTCGGCGAGCGCGTCGTCGTCGAAGGCCATGTCGGTGAGCGTCGTTCCGGCGGGAATGTCGTCGGCGTGGATGGCGGCGTCGATGATGGCGTCCGCGTATTCGTAGCCGAGCTCGCGTCCTTTGTTCGTGTACCAGGCGTCGTCGCCCACGGTGGCGTCGGCGGCTTCGCGGGCGGCGACGCGTTGGCCGTCCAGCCAGTGGCCGGCGATTCCGAGCGTCGCGCCGGTGTCGGGCTCCAGGTCGTCGTCGGCGTTCCGTCCGGCCTTGGGCGCGTATTGTCCGCCGTCGGGGCGTCCGGCCGGCTGGTGATCGTCGCCGTTGTTATCCATTACCATGGTCGTGGCCTCCTTGGTGGTGCCTTCAATCCTTGGTCGGCTATGCGCGGGCCTCCTAAAGTCCGATGGACAGGAGGATGACGTGCGCGGCCTCGAACAGCGCGCCCGCGGCCAGCGTGACGGCGAGGATGTTATGCAGGTAGTAGAGGGCGACGCAGATCCGCGCGCGGGACCGGTGCCCGTTGGCGGCCTCGCTGACGCCGGTCTCGATGTACAGGCGCGCGCAGCCGAGGCAGAGCCTTGGGGTCGTCGCGCAGACGGCGAGCAGAAGAATATGGTCGGTCGGTGTCACATTCCTTCGCCTATGCGGGGATTGATCCGCCGCCATGGGCCGTACGCGTCGATGAGGCTTGCGGGGGCGACGGAGAGCCGGTGAGCGCCGTCCCGGTCGACGAGCCATGTCTCGAACGGGCAGTCCCCGTTGGAGTACAGTCCCCATGCCATGCCCCTCGGGGCGGGGACCGTCTCGGCGACGCCGAGGATGAGCTCGGTGCGTCCGTGGGGCGCGGCCAGGTAGAGGCGGCCCATGCGGTTGCGCCAGAGGCTTTGCGCCCTGTTCGGCTCCAGCAATCGTCCGGCCACCCTGCGTCTCGCGTATCTGATCGTCCTGCGTTCCATGGCCGGCCTCATGCGTCCCCAATCAGAGAAGCCAGTCGTCGTGATGTCCGGCGTGGAGGAACACGATGCCGCCCTTGTCGTCGCGCGTGTACAAGAGGGTGGGCGCCCCTTTGCCCGCGCCGATGCGGCTGCGCCAGATGGGATGGCCCCATTCCCCGAGCCTTGGGCCGGTGCCGCCGCGGCCGTTGTCCAACATGTGCAGGTCGCGGGCCTTGCTGTCCGCGTCGAGTCCGGTGAGCGCCTCCATCATGGCCTTGGCGAGCGCCTTCGCGCCGACCATGGGCGGCAGGGGGAGCAGGTCGTCCGCGTACGACCACCGGTCGGGCAGCGGCTTGGAGTCCTTCTCGCCGGCGGGGACGCGCTCGGCCCAGACGGCGCGGACGAGCAGGTCGTAGAGGCGCGGGTCGTCGTCGGCGAACATACCCTCGTAGTCGGGCGCCTTCGGGGCTCCGGCGCATGCCTCCAGCGCGTCGACGCGGGCCTGCAGTCCGACGGCGCGGGCGTGCCAGTCGACGGGCTTCGCCTTGGCGGGCGCGTGCCATGAGGCCCAGCCGGCGATGGAGTCCACCATGTCGAAGCCGGGTTTGATCCAGTAGGAGGTGCCGGTGGCGCGCCATGCGCGCACGGTGCCGTTCCATATGCCGAGGCCGCGGGGCTTGGCGATGGAGTTGAAGCCGTCCTCGCCGCCGCCGTCGAGCACGACCACGTCGACCCCGTCGCCGGCCCTGTCGGCGATGAGCGCGGGGTTGACGGTGGGGCGGCCGGTCCTTAGGGAGCATGACATGAGGACGACGGGGCGTCTTCGCCGCCTGCCGATCGCGTCCGACGCGAGCTTGCGTCCCTGGTCGTAGTCGGAGACGGTGCGGTACGCGCATTCGGCCCCAAGGTCGGAGTCGTCCCCCGCGCCACGCTTCCGGTCGAATTGTCCGCCGTCGGGTCTGCCCGCGGCCTTGTGGCCGTTGCCTTTGGAATCCGTACTCATATCCATCCGCCATGCGTCCCGGCATAGCGATGCCGCATGAGCATCACCGACATCGCGGCAACCGGCTGGACCGCATTCTGGAACAACATCTGCTCGGCGGGCACGCTGGGCATCGTCATCGCCATGGTCGTCGTCTGCCTGCTTCTGGGCTTCGCGTTCGGACGCACCATGGGCGCGTTCAACTTCGCCCTGCGCGCCGTGTCCGCCATCGTCGGAGTCGTGCTGGTCATCGGCTTCCTTGGCGTGCTGGGCATCAGCATGAGCATGCTGAACCCGCTGATCAACTGGCTCCTCGAGATCGTGCACGCGCCCGTCTACCTGCCGGAGGCGTGACATGGCGGGCAAGGGAGGCAAGGGAGGCAAAGGAGGCCCCTGGCGCGAGTTCCTCGACGGCATGGTCGTCTGGATCCTGGTCTGCGTCTGCATCGTCGTGCTGGTGTCGTCCGGCGCATGGAACGTCATCTCCGACAAGGTGGGCATCGGACACGCGGCGTCCACGAGTGACCTGACGAAGGCGCCCGACGGGGCGCGAAGGCGCGCGGACGCGAAGTCCATCACCGACCTGCTCGCCGGACTCGCCGGCCATAAGGATACGACACCGAAGACGGACGCCGGAACGACGGCGACGCCGAAGACCGACGCGAAGTCCGACGCCGGAACGAAGACGGACACGAGGGCCGCGACCGGTTCCTGGGGCTCCGACCCCGCCGTCTGGCAGGCCGGGCTCGACGCGACGAACACGATAGCCACGGCGAAGGCGCGGCCGGGTGGCTATGACAGGGAGAGGTACTTCGGCGGCTGGGCCTCCAACGGGTGCGGGTCCGCGACCACGCGCGACACCATCCTCGCCCGCGACCTGAAGGGCGCCGTCAAAAACCCCAGGTGCCAGGTCACGTCGGGCACGCTGTCCGACCCGTACACGGGGCGGACAATCCAATTCAGGCGCGGCCGGAACACCAGTTCGGCCGTGCAGATCGACCATGTGGTCGCCCTGCTCGACGCGTGGGAGTCCGGCGCCCGCGACTGGGACCAGGCCAAGCGCGTCGAATACGCGAACTCGCCGGACGTGCTGCTCGCCTCCGACGGACCGGCGAACATGGCGAAGGGCTCCGGGCTCGACGTCAACGGCACGGCCCTGTACCGCCCGCAGGACTCGGGCGCGCCCGACGTCTGGATGCCCGACAACAAGGCGTACCGGTGCGACTACATGGCCAAGCGCGCGACGATCAAGTCGAAGTGGGGACTGACGATGACGCCCCGCGAGAAGCAGCAGACCGTGTCCGTGCTCTCGCAGTGCGTGGCCGGAACCTACGGCAAGTGAGCCTTTGACAGGGAGGGCGTTCCCCTCCCTGTCTCAATGCCTTACGCGCACGACGGGCAACGGCCTGATGTTAGATGCATGCCACAGAACCAGCGATGGCATCCGGCGCAATACATGCCGCAATCGTCACAGGCGGCCTCGCCGCAGTACGCGCACCGGCTGTTGCAGTTCCCGCAGACCGTCCGATGGCATTGCGCGCACTCGGAGCCGCCATCCTCCAGCGGGGCGCTGCAACGCTCGCAGGCGTCGCCCAGGTATCCGCGCACCAGCTCCGACGGGTCGGTGCGGACCAGGTCCTCCAACTCCGGGTCGGCGTGGACAAGATCGTTGTTGCGGGCCACCGCGTGCGCCCGGTACTGTTCGTCCGACGCGAAGAGCATGGCGCGCAGTGTTTTTTGGTCGTTAGCGCGGGTGAATCCCGACTCGGGGATGGGCGTCGTCAGCGCCGACCGTTGGGCTTCGGTCAGGTATGGGTTCTCCAGCAGCCGGTCGCGGCTCGCCCATGGCCTGCGTTGGCGGAACAGCCGGTCGGACACGGCCCGCTCGTAGCAGAGCTCGTCGGCGATGTCCGGGTCGTCGGTGATGGCTTGGGCCAGCCGGTCGGACGCGTCCGGGTCGTCGGCGCGCCAATGGTGGATTACGCCGGTCAGCGCGCCCGAGCCGATGTCCGGCACGGCGGCCATCAGCTCCTCGGCGTGGGCGTCGCACCAGTCGGGGTCGTCGAGAGTGCGGGCCTCGAGCGCCCCCGCCCCGTCCGACATGAAGAAGCGCACGCCCGGGTCGAGCGAGTCCAGGTACCTGGCCACGGCGATGGAGTCCTCTTCGTCGAGGTCCACGGGGACGGCGCCGACGTCCAGATCGTCGTCCGAGCCCTGGCCTGTTTTCCTGTCGAATTGTCCGCCGTCGGGTCTGCCCGCGGCCTTATGATTGTTGCCTTTCGCATCCGTCGCCATGATCCCGGCCTCCTTGTCCGTTTCGGGGAGGCTATGCGGGATGTTCCGAGAGAGCGGAGGACCAGACCTCCAAAACAATTCCGAAAACGCCGAAAAACAATTACCAATCAATTTCGGGCCGGAGACGGCTTCAATGCCCTGATGACGGGCAATAAGAGAGGATGCCGAATTGTCCCCTCTCTTGACTCTGGAGGACATCTTCACACTTCCATCACATTATGCGTTCCGTATGCACTTCATATGCAGCCGTATGCACCAATTATGCACTTTTTCGGTTCGAGCAAAAAGCCAATGAAGAGTAGGGCTGAGCGGACATCAGAGAAGCCGTATGCACTTTATGCACCTCTTTTCGGAGTTGGAGCTTTTTCAGGGCTTTTCCTTTAAGGGCAACTGCATACGGTGCATAAAAGCGCATACGCCCGACGATGAAATCCAACCTCAGCCCTACTGCCCGTAGGCATTGAGGCGAATTCTGCCCGTCAAAACCAAAAGTGCATACGGAAGTGCATACGGATTTTCGCCGATTTCGGACGAAAATGCCCGTCCGTGGAATTGTTTTGCCTTTGCCTGTTTTTGGCTCCGGCTGACGCGCAAGGCGTCTTCTGCCCCTGTACGCCATTCTTTGGCCTCTCTGACGGGCTTTCATCCTTTCAGGCAATGGTTGTGTTGGCACTTGATTGGAGCTGTGCCGCAGGGGCCGCCAAGGATTCGATTCCCAGACGGTGGCGGCGACTGAAATTAAAAACGGTCTGGAGACGTAATTGTTTTTGTCCGGCTTCGCGCCGTCCGTGGCGCGGATGCGCTCGATGGGCCATTCGGGGATGCCTTCGACATTCGATGCCCACTGCCCGTCCTCCGCGGTTCAATGGTCTACAAACAATCATCGGCCCCCTATTGCCGATCGGAATCCCCCTTTGAAGATGGAGTCGGGCAGTGGACAATCCAAGCCCTTCTTCACATTTCCATCACATTATGCGTTCCGTATGCACTTCATATGCAGCCGTATGCAGTCCGTATGCACTTTTTTGACTCAAGCAAAAAGCCAATGAAGAGTAGTGCTGAGCGAACATCAAAGAAGCCGTATGCACTTTATGCACCTCTTTTGGGAGTTGGAGTCTTTTTGCCCCTTTTCCTTTTAAGGGAACTGCATACGGTGCATACGGCTACATACGGCTTCAGCCTAAATCGGGCCTTAGCCCTACTGCCTGTAGGCATTGAGGCTCTTCCTGCCTGCGAAAATCAAAAGTGCATACGGCGGTGCATACGGATTTCTGGCCAAAAAGCCCCTATCGGCCCCCTATCGGGAAACGGCCGGCGGAATCGTCGGACGACGCATAGCCCCCGCGTCGGCGCGGACGCATGGAGCCCGCGTTTTTAGGACACGTAAGAAGAAGGCCATCATGGCGCAAGGCCGCGGGTAGGCCCGACGGCGGGCAATTCGACAGGAAGGTAGGCCAGGGCTCGAACGATGACCTTGTCCCGCCGGAGCCGTCGCCGGACGAGGCAAGCGGCTCCTACCTGGACTGGCTGGGCCGCATGGTCTAAACGGACGCGTCTCACGTTGGGACAGTCAACTACCGCGACGCTCGTCGTCGCGGTAGTTGACATCATGACGCTTGCCGGACTGCTCGGGGACGCATGCGCGGCATAACGATAAGGAGCCGATCATGGAAGACAGTGTTTTGTTCAGAAGATTCGCGGACGCCCTTGCCGGCAGGACGATACCACAGGACGCGGCAAGGGAGCTTGCCGTCCGCATGGAGGAGGACTTGGGTGTGCGCGACGGCGTGCTGCTGATGTCCGCCTATGGCATGGACGCCAGCAAGGCGTGGCGATTCAGCGCCGACCCGAAGGCGCATGAAAAGGAGGTCGTGGCCCTTATGGCGCCCGCGTTCGACGCGCCCAAGCCGCCCGTGCCCGCCCGTCACATCGAAGCCGCATGCGCGGCGCTCGCCACCATCGCGGCGTCCGCGCCGGACGCTTCGCAGGCGCTTGCTATCGCCGCGTACACGCTGTGGTTTGTCGGACGGGACCTTCTGGCGGGTAGTCTGATGCGGGCCGCATTGGACCGCGACGAGGATAATTCGCTCGCCGCCATGGTGGAGGACGCCATCGAACGCGGTATCCACCCCACATGCGTCAAAGGCTAGTTTTCCCGCCGCAGACGCTCCGAGATCTCGGTCGCCCATGGCGGCGGCGCGGCAAAGGGGCCGGGGCGTCAGCGGGCCGGCGCCCACGATGGCGACGGCGAATCGCGTAATAAAAATACAAGAAAGGACAAAGAAAATGACCACCGCAATCGACATCAACACCGGAAGACATATTTTCGTCAAGCTAGTCGCCATCCATGAGAGGGGACGGTCCGATATCCTCCGCATTGCCGACGCCATCACCGGCAAAGGCGTATGGTTGGAGTCTGGTCAATGGTGTGCCGACGCCATCACCGGCAAAGGCGCATGGATGAAGTCCGGCTACCAATGGTGTATCGACATGGAAGACAATGACTTCGATTACGTTGCCGAACGGGTGGAATGCGTGTACTGCACAGACGAAAAAGAATGGGAAGCCTCAGCAAACGCAAAGCTCGCAGAATACGGTCTTAAGCTCGGCAAATTCGACGAAGAAGCAGGGGACCGGTGGGAGCTGGTAGATGGAGATTAGCGCAGCCAGTCTTGAAAAAAAATGATCATGCCGCCTTCTATATATCCGAAAACGAGTAGAGAAACTTGACTTCCTCTCCCGCCTGAAGGCGGGGGATTCCTACCCTGCCAGCCTAATGGGGCATCGCAGTTCGATGGGTTCCCGTTTCACGGGCGATAGCGTTGTGGTCGGCCGAGGCCAGCCTCCGTCTCACATCGCCTCCACGGGCGTTTAAAGACTCCGCGAGTCCCGCGGCGTCGAGGATGTTCAATGCGGCGTTCCAGTCGCGGTCGAGAAGGGTCCCGCACTGGGGGCATTCCCATTCGCGTACGTCCAACGGCTTTGGGCCGTCCCTGTGTCCGCATTGCGAGCAGACCTGGCTGCTCGGGCACCATCGGTCGATGTGGATGGCCTTGCGGCCCCATTGGGCGCAGAGCTCGTCGATCCTGTCGGTGAACGTCGACCATGCGGCGTCGGCCACGCTTTTGCCCATCCGGGTGCGCATGAGCCCTTTGACGCACAACGTCTCCATGGCGACGGCTTGGTTCTCGCCCGCCACCCTGGAGGCCAATTGGTACGCCAGGTCCCTGCGTCGGGCCCCGATACGGGCATATAGTCTCGCCTTGGCCTGTCTGGTCTTCGAATAGTTGTTCGAGCCGCGTTGACGGCGGCTTAATTCCTTGTCAAGTCTTCTGAGTTTGCGTTCGGCCTTGCGCAATGCCCTCAGCGGGGCGACCTTCTCGCGTGTGCCGTCCGAATACACGATGGACGCCAATGATTCGAGGCCCATGTCGATGCCGCAGGCATTATGCCTTGGCTTCGGCGGTTTTTTTGGCTCGGCCTTGACGACGAAGCTGGCCCCGTAGGTCCCGTCCGCATGCCGCATCGCCGTCACGCTTGACGGAGTTGATGGCAGATCCCTCGACCAACGGAGTCTGACTTCACCGATTTTCGGTAGCTTCAGGAACATCCATCTGGAATTGCGCTCATGGCGGACGTGGTATCCGTCCGACCTGGTGAATGTGGCGGACTGTTCGCCGCAATGACGACTCTTATAGTGCGGATAGCCCGCCTTGTGGGCGTAGGCGCGGGAATAGGCCGTTTCCGCATGGCGCAACGCCTGCGCCATCGGCCCCGACGACACCGACACGAGCCACCCGTTCTCCGGCTCCCTCTTGAACTCGGTGAAGCGTCGCGACAATTCCGCATACGAGGGCAATGGCAGATGGAGCCACCACGCCACCTTGCGCTGGTCCAGATACCAGTTCCACGCGTATCTGCATGCGCCGAACAGGCGCGACAGGGCCTCGCGTTGGCCCCTCGTGGGGTACGCGCGGTAGTTGTAGCGCCTGATGGTCTCCATGACCAGCTCCATGCGTCCCGAAGCCTCGGACTTCGACCACCCCCGCCCTGAAGGGCGGGGCACCTTTTGTTTCAGATGGTGGCGGCATAGCCGCCCGCCGATGAGACATTTCAAGAACAACGGCGGCGCATGGCGCGCCGCCTGCCGCATTCTGTCTGGCCTGTGCGCCCTTGCCGCCATGTTCCTCGGCTCCTTCCTCGCCTACCGCGCATGGGGCTCCGGGCTTGACGTGTCGTATGCCAGCCACAGGGAGGAGAAGGCCACGCACACCGTCATCCGCAAGGCCACGCCCGGCCGTGTGGCCGCCATGCGCCACACCGACCCGCCCGCCGAGACGAAGCCGGGAGACGACGAGCTGTTCGCCTACATTAGGGTCCCCTCCTGGAGCAGGCAGTACCGCCTGCCCGTCTGGGAGGGCACCGCCAGGACCGTGCTCGACAAGATGGGCGCCGGCCACTACGAGTCCACCGCACTGCCCGGCCAGGTCGGCAACAGCTCGTACGCCGGCCACAACACGTACGCAGACATGGCCGACATCCGGTTGCTCAAGTCCGGGGATGTCGTCTACATCGAAACCAGCTCCTACTGGTACCGCTACAGAATCAACTCGAATCCCGAAATCGTCGACCAGACGCGCACCGACGTCATCGACCCGGACGCGGCCGGCGTGGAGCGCGGGCTGACCCTGCAGACCTGCTGGCCGATCATGACGGGCGGCAACGTCACCCACCGCATGATCGTCCACGGCGGGCTCGACGGCTGGGCGCCCAAGGCGGACGGCGTGCCGGAGGAGTACGCGGAGACGACGGAGACGGCCGTCGACAAGGCGGGGCGGAAGGTCTCGACCGTGTCCGAACGGCTCGATATGCCCGTCACCGGCGTGCTCGGCTTCTCCTGCCTGGCCTGCTGGATCCTCGTCTCCGGCGTCGGCTGGCTGTTCTCCCGCTGCCGCATGGTCTCCTACTGGCATAAGGACATCGGCGGCCCCATGACCTGGCTGTGGCGTCTCAACGCCGGCCTGTTCCCGTCCCACACGGTCGTCTTCACCGTCACCAGGCTCGTGCCGTACGCGCTCATGTGGGCGGCCCTCATCCTGCTCTCATGGCGCTACGCCTGCCCGCCGCTCGCCGCGTCCGGCCTGCTGGACTAAAGGACGCATGGGGCAGCCGACAGACGGAAAGGAAAAGGACATGGACCTATACATCGACGGCGAAAGAATCGAGACGCCGAAATTGACGAAATTGGAGAAGAAGCTCGCCCTGCGGCTTTCCGAGGCGTCCTTCGGCTCGCTGGAGAACGACGACTTCGCCTCCGTCCGGAGCGACGGATGGTGCGGCGAGGGTGGATTCGAGCGCGTGGAGCTCATCGAATGGCCGGACAGGCACCAGCTGGGCGCGCTGCTGAAATCGTTGCAGGCGAAGAGGCTCATCGTGCTGTCCGAGGGCGAGCTGGATTGGAGACCGTCCATGGAAGTCTGGTTCGATTGCGAGGCCCTCAGAGGCCTTGCCTGCGCATAGGAGGTCGTCATGGCCGAGAAAAGGAACGGGCGCCACGCCCGCCAACGCAAAGGGCCGCGCCGCGCGGCCATCGCGTTGATGACCGTCGCCGCAATCCTCGCCGTGGCGGCCATCGCATGGTATCTGTCCATGCTCGCCGGACTCATTCCGACCGCCGGCGTCGTCGAACTATAAGGAGGAACCATGACCGTCAGAGTCGAATTGGAGGGCCGTCTGGGCTCCGAGCCGTCCGTCCGCGAGGTGAATGGGCGCGACTTCGTGGAGCTGTCCGTCGCCGTGTCCCAGGGGTACTGGTCCAAGGCGGAGGACAGGTGGGTGGATCAGGGCACCGTCTGGTACCGCGTCCATCCGACGTCCCGCAGGGCGGGGGAGGAGGCGCGCCTGCTCCACAAGGGCGACGCCGTCGTCGTCACAGGCACCCAGAGCGTTGAGGAGTTCACGCGCAGGGACGGCACCAACGGCTACGCCATCAAGGTGAACGCGGACGCCATCTACGTGAGCCGCATCCCCAAAAAAGCGGATGCCTGACGCGTCTGGCATACGCGAAGGCCCCCCGCCGGTCATGGCCGGCGGGGGGCCTTCGGGCTTCGGGGCCCCGGGCGACCGGCGCCTCATCGGCCGTCCGGGTCGAGCATGGCGGCGGTGTCCCGCATGGCGGCCCCGGCGGCGGCCTTGGTCGAGCCGTATTCCGTGATGGTGTAGTGGCCGACGCCGTCGACCGTCACATCGCCCTGCACGCCGAACGAGACGCGCGCGTCGCGGCCGCCGGAATGGAGGACGATGCCGCCGTCGGGGGAGGTGTCCATGCCGACGTCGGGCCTGGCGCGCAGGAAGTCCTTCAGCGGGCCGTAGGCGAAGGCCCTGATGTCGGCCGCCGTGGAGGACAGCGAGTACGGGTCCTCCTTTTTGAGCCGTCCGTCGGCGAGGGAGCGGATGGGGTCACAGCCGTAGCCGCAGTCGTCCTGCCAGTCGAGCTCCATCTCCGTCTCGTACGCGCCGTCGTTCACGTCCATGTTCCACAGCGGCGAGTCGGCGGACAGCGACTCCAGCGCGTCCGGATCGTTCCACGCCTTCAGAAGCCGGGCGTCGTAGTCGTCGTCGCCGCCCGGCGAGTTCTCCCACGCCTCGTAGCGGGCGCGGTCCAGCCGGGTGGGCAGGCGGCGGCGGTAGTCGTCGACGGTGATGAAGTCGCCGTACTCGCCGACCTGCATGACGGTGTCGTAGGGCAGGACGCGACGTTCGGAGACGGCCCTCGCGCCCTCGGCCGTCATGTCGGCCCGGAGGTCGGACATCATGCCCTCGACCCCGTCCATGGTCGGATGGGCGTCGGGTCCGCCGGTGGCGCCGCCCTCCACCGGCCTGTTCCGCACCACGTCGATGATGCGCCTGCGGGCCTTGTAATCCAGCGACGGCATGGCCCGGGACAGACGCTCGTCCATCGCGTCGAAGTCCAGGTCGTCGTCGGAGCCCTGTCCGGGCTTCCTGTCGAACTGGCCACCGTCGGGGCGTCCCGCGGCCTTGTGGTTGTTGCCCTTCGCATCCATTGCCATGATTCCGGCCTCCTTGTCCGTTTCGGGGAGGCTATGCGCCGGAGACGTCTCCAACCGGGAGAATGGAGGGCCCGAGCCGCCGAAAACAATTCCAAAAACGGCCGAAAACAATTGACAATCAATTTCGTGCCGGAAACGGCTTCAATGCCCTGATGGCAGGCAATGGAGAAAAGAATGGAATCGTCCTCCCTCTTGGCTTCGGAGGACATCTTCACACTCCCATCACATTATGCGTTCCGTATGCACTTCGTATGCAGCCGTATGTGGTCCGTATGCACTTTTTGCCCGCAAGTAAAAAGCCAATGAAGAGTAGGGCTGAGAGCGCATGCAAGAAGCCGTATGCACTTTATGCACCTCTTTTGGGAGTTGGAGCTTTTTTGGCCCTTTTCCTTTAAGAGCAACTGCATACGGTGCATAAAAGCGCATACGACTGGAGGTCGGAACAGGCCTTAGCTCTACTGCCTGTAGGCATTGAGGCAGATCCTGCCCGTCAAAATCAAAAGTGCATACGGATTTTCGCCGATTTTCGTAGAAACCACCCGCCTGTGGAATTGATTCGCCTTTGCCTGCCGTCATCATTGGCGGACGCGCCAGCCGCCCTTTGCCCCTGTACGCCATCTTTGGCCCCTCTGACGGGCTTTCGTCCTTCCGGTCGAAGTTGCTCTGGCACTCGATTTATGCCGTGCCATAGGGGGCGCCGAGGATTCGATTTCCAAGCGACGCCGGCCGATGGAATAAAAAACGGCCCGGAAACGTAATTGTTTTCCGTGCGGCCCCGCCGTCCATGGCGTAACGAGCCGCATCGGACGGACACCCCGGCCTGGACGCATAGCGCCTTTCCGAGAGGCCGCGGGCAGTCCGCGGCCGTTCCGAGGAAAGGAGAGACTCAATGGTCTCCCATATCAATGTCAAGCGTCTGGCCGCGATGTGCGCGGCGGCGGCGAGCCTGTCCACGTTCGGCCTGGCCGGTTCGGCCATGGCAGTGGAAACACCCACCACCGCCGACACCGGCACCGCGTCCATCACGCTGAACGCCGCCCAAGGCAACACTTTGGCCGGCCACACGTTCGACTTCTACCGACTCGGCTCCTACGGCGACATCACCGCGAAAGGCGACACGGACGTGAAGTCTTTGACCGTGAACAAGCTCGACGACGCGTCCGACAAGTGGATCGCCGCCGCCAACGGCAAGGCCGGCATCGCCGACCTGCAGGGCTTCGACGCGGCCGGCGACCTGGCCCACGTCGGCAAGGACGGCGAACCCACTGGCGCCGTGCAGGGCCAGCTGCGTGAGGTGGCCAAGCAGCTCGCCGCATCCGCGTCCGCAAGCAAAATCGCGGCCGTGAAATCCGTGGCCGGCACGGGCACCACCATGACCGTGTCCGATCTGCCGAACGGCCTGTATCTGATCGTCGACTCCGACGGCGTGCCGATGATCGTCGGCACCCCGGTCCAGGGCACCAAGACCCTGAACGGCGTGACCCTCGGCACCCTGACCGTGAAGTCCAAGACCACCACGATCGACAAGAAGGTGTCCCGCGATCGCCTGAACAAGGGCGAGTTCATCGACTCGAAGGCCGGCGACACGGAGGATTCCGCCTCGTTCACCGTGGGCGAGACCGTCGACTTCAAGTACGTGTTCACCCTGCCGAACATGCAGGCCGCCACCCAGACCGTCGTCAAGGACACCATGTCCGGCCTGGCGCTCGCCGGCGATCCCGCGTTCTCCATCGGCGGCAAGACCGTGACCCCGACCGTCGCCAAGGGCGAGAACGGCAACGGGTTCACCGCCACGTTCGACCAGGCGTTCATCAAGGCCAACAGCGCCAAGCAGGTGGCCGTCACCTACAAGGCGGTCGTGACCAACGCGAAGCGCGCGGCCCAGGCGTCCAACACCGCGGCTATCTCGACCACGTTCTACGACGGCACGGCCGCCTCCAAGACCACCGTCGACTCGAACGACACCACCACCGTGAGCGCCTACGACCTGAACATCAAGAAGACCAACTTCAAGGGCGATCAGGTGCTGCAGGGCGCGGGCTTCAAGATCCAGAACAAGGACACCGGCAAGTGGATGAAGCAGGATCCCAAGCCCGGCGCCTGGACCTACGTCGACACGCAGGCCGAGGGCACCCAGTTCACGACCGGCGCTAACGGCCAATTGAACATCGCGGGCCTCGGCGCGGGCAACTACCACGTCGTCGAATCCAAGGTCCCCGACAGCATGACCAGCCTCGTGACCGTCGCGTTCGACATGAACATCACCGACGGCGGCAAGGTGTCCACCAGCGCCGACGCGAACAAGCTCATCACCGGCCAGCCCACCAACGACAACAAGTGGACCATCACCGTGAAGAACATCGACGCCCTGACCGAACTACCGCAGACCGGCGGCCTGCTCGGCAACACCATGATCGGCGTGATCGTCATCGCCATGGCCGGCGGCGTCGCGTACCTGACCGTGCAGTCCAAGAAGCGTCGCGAGGCGCACGCGCTCTGACACGGGACGCATGACGTCCGGCAGGATTGATACGGACGAAGGGAGGCCCTCCATGACCAAGACGGACACGGAGGGCCTCCCCTCGTTCTGGGAGGCCGTGTCGGGCGGTCGGGCGGAGGCGCGCCGCAGGCGGCTGGAACGCCGCGACCGGCTCGTGGCGCGGGCGTACGTGCTGCTCGCCGCGCTCCTGGTGGCCGTCGGGCTCACGCTCGTCTGCACGCCGCCGCTGAACCAGTGGCTGAACGACGGGCGGCTGACGGCTTCCGCCCAGGCCGCGCAGGCCGAGGCGGCCGTCAGGACGGATTCGGACACGGCGCTCAGGGCGGCGGAGGCGTACAACCGGCGGCTCGCGGCCCAGCAGGTGCAGATCGGCGAGGTCGTCCGCGCTGACGGCTCGCGCGACGCGGACTTCCATGACGACGCGGAGTACCAGAACCTGCTCCGGGCGGACGCCACGGGGACCATGGGCGTGCTGTCGGTCCCCGCGATCGGCGTGGAGCTGCCGATACGCCACGGCACCGGCGCGGACGTGCTGGACGACGGGTTGGGGCATGTGCACGGCACGTCGCTGCCCGTGGGAGGCAAGTCCACCCGCACCGTCATCAGCGGACACACGAACATGGAGGGCAGGACCCTGTTCACCCGGCTCGACGAGCTCAAACGCGGGCAGACGTTTACGGTCTCGACATACGGCCGTGTCCTGCATTACCGGATCGTGGACATCCGCGTGACCAGCCCGTCGGACACGGAGGCGCTCAGGATTCGTCCGGGCCGCGACCTGGCCACGCTGCTGACATGCACGGACACGGGCAACACACGCCGCCTGCTCGTCACCGGGGAGCGGTACGCGCCCGCGGCGGGCGAGGCCGCGCAGACGGACATGCGGGCCGCGCGCGACGGCGCGCTGGCGTGCGGCGGGGCCGTGGCGTTGGCCGGGCTCGCCGTGGCGCGGCGCGACCGGGAGCGGCTCTGCCGCCATACGTCGGACGCGTTCAGGCCGGGGGAGCGGCGGAGCTGAGGGACGGTTCCGCGTATGTGCGGGCATGGCCGTCGAAACGTCTGGAGGCGGGGAGTCCCGCTCCACCGCGTTTCCCGGCGTCCTTCTGCGCCGCCTTGCTCCAGGCGGGGGGCCTTGGGCCTCACCGAGTCACAGGCGGGCTGGATTCGCCCGTGACTCGGGGGATGGGCCGTGGGATGCGAATATCCCGATATCCCGATTTGGGATATTCCGTCGATAGGGGGCCGATAGGGTTTTCCCGGCCGAAAAGCCGTATGCACCGCCGTATGCACTTTTGATTCTGACGGGCAGGAAGTGTCCCAATGCCTACAGACAGTAGGGCTAAGGCCCGATTCCATCGTCGGCCGTATGCAGCCGTATGCACCGTATGCAGTTCCCTTAAAAGGAAAAAGGCCGAAAAAGCTCCAACTCCCAAAAGAGGTGCATAAAGTGCATACGGCTTCTTGCATGTGCTCTCAGCCCTACTCTTTATTGACTTTTCGGCTTTGGCAAAAAAGTGCATAATTAGTGCATACGGCTGCATACGAAGTGCATACGGATGGATAAAAGTGAAGAAAACGTGAAGACAGGCTTGATTCGTCCACTGAAATCCACTGCCCACCCTCTCCTTTAAAGAACCGGATAGGGGCCCTCCCATCGGACGCATAGCCATGGGCATGATTGCATTGATTATCGTGGCGGTCGTCGCCGCATGTCTGCTTATGGTCTGGTCCCTGTGCCGTGCCGCCGCCCTTGGCGACGAGATCGCGGAGAACCTGCGCAAGGAGGCCGGACATGAAGGAGAATGAGCACTTCTGGCTGGGCGTCACCCTGTCGGACGACCCAGCGCCCGACGATGTGTTCGTCGTCGCATCCTACGAAATCAAGGAGGACGGCGGAATCGGCTCCACCGCGTCCCGGGTCGTCGACCCGGCCGTCCGGGAGGACCTGGCGGGCGCCCTGCGCGCCATCGCCGACGGCTCCGAGGCGCCGACCGCCCCGCACGGCTGGCTGACACTCGAGGGCTTCGCCGACAAGCCGGCCGCCGACGTCGATTTCGCATTCGACACCGTCGGCTACGGCACCGTCGTCAACGTCGAGCACGCGGACGCCGGCGAGGACGTCCATGCCGCCATCCGCTCCGCCTGCGCCCTGCTCGCCGGAGCTTTGGAACTTTCACTGGATCAGGACTAAACCAGCTCCGCCGCATGGGCGGAGCGTACGAGGGCGTCGTCGACCAGATGCGCCAAAGAATTGGTCTGGTTGCGGTCGAACGCGGCGTCGACCATGCGGCGCGCCCAGCGCTCGTCGCCGGCCGCCCAGTGGAGGTACGCACTGACGGCGAGCGGTTGCGAGGCCGTTGGAACGGCAAAGACCATCATGGCCAACGCCATGTCCGCACGCCCCAAACGATCGGCGTCAATGCCGGTTTTGAACGCCACACGCAGCATGCCGGCGATCTCCCTTGTAAACGCCGGCGGGTCGGCGATGAAGCGTTCCGCCCATTCGACATCCCTGCCACAGCCCGCCATGAGCAGTACCGCGTCACGGAAGGCCTTGTCGGCCTCCATGCGGCCGACAAGGGCCTTCGCCGCATCCAGTGGCATTGAGTCGCCCTCCAGCGCCTTCGCGTACGTCTCGAGCATGTCTCTTCTGGTTTCATTCTCCATTTTCTTGCTCCTTTCCGTTCGGTTTGTCCATGCGTCCCGGCGGAGACGCATACAAACCCGCCATGGACATACCGACAAGACTGGAGCTTCTGAACGAGGGCGAGATCCCCGCGGGCATCGAGGACCCGGCCACCTGGGCGGCGCGCCTGCTCGAATGGCGGCGGGACCACGGCCTCGACCCGACGCTCGACGCGGGTGTCTGGCTCGCATGGGCCGATTGGAGCCTCTCGCGTCTGAGGTACCGGGCCGCATACGCGGACGCGCAGGCGGCGCTGGAATTGCGCCCCGGCTGGCCGCCCGCCGTGGAGCTGAGACGGCGCATCGAGCTGCGCGCCGGGACGCATGGGCTCCTCTAGGACAAACCCCATAAGGAGGAACCATGAAGTATCTGACCGTGAGCGCCGACTGCACCAAGGAGAACCGCGACCTCCTCTCCGTCGAATGGGACGAGGGGAAATTGGGCGAGCCGACCGAAGAGGCGGTCCTCAAGGCCCTGAGGGAGGGCAGGGTCGACTACGACGTGGTTGACGTGGACGAGGGCGACCTCGCATCCTTCAATGACGCCGAAGTGCTCGAGGTGGAGGACAAATGATCCCATTGACAGACTCCGAGGCCGCGCTTCTGGACGGCTGCTGCCTCGTGTTCGAGACGGGCAGCCGCCTGTATGGTTGCGCGGAGCCCGGCTCCGACCTCGACCTGCGCGGCATCGTGGCCCCGACGCGCGCCGACTACCTCGAGCTGCGCCGTCCCCGCGAGCGCACCGTCGCCCAGGGCGCGGACGTGCAGTCGTGGAGTCTGCACCATTGGTGCGACATGTTCGCCAAGGGCTCGCCCAACGCGCTCGAGGTGGCGCTTCTGCCGCCGTCCGCCGTGGTACGCGCCGACCCGCTGGGCCGCGCGGCCATGGACGCGGCGCGCGGTGCCCTGCACGCGGGCTTCATCCCGCACCTGGCCCACTACGCCCACAACCAGCACCACATGTACGCGCGCGGCGACCAGCCGGGCAAACGGCTCATGCACGCGGTCCGCGTCATGAGGCTGGCCGTCTCGCTGGCCTCCACGGGCGCGGCGGAGCTGGCCGACCCGGACGCCGCGTCCCTGCTCGCCATACGCCGCGGGGCGCTCATGGCCGGCGAGGCCGAGTACCGCCGGTTGGAGGAGCGGCTCGCCGCCCTCGATCCGTCCCGCGTCCTGCCGGCCGCGCCGCCCGAAGGCTGGGACGCGCCCGTCAAGAAGCTGGCGCTGGATATGGCCCGCCGGAGCATATAGGAGGAACCATGGAATACACAAAGCACGGCAACAACGCCGCGCTGTCCATCCACGTCCTCGACGACGCGGCCATGCGCGCGCTCGGCTTCACCGACTACGTACCGGAGGACTGGTACCTCTGCCGGCCGGTCTCCGACGACCGCACGACGTCGCTGGACGTCACGGCCGCCAAGGACGGTACGGACTGGCGCATCGACGTGCTCGACGAGAATTTCGGCCAGCCGTACGACTACCAATGGCTCTTGTCGCAGAATCCGGACTTCGCCTACGCCCGCAAGGTGGCCGCCAACGTGGAGCGGGAGCTCCGCGTCCTGGCCGACGCGGGTGTGCTCGTCGGCTGGAAGGAGGGCATGTATGTCTGACCTGGACGCCGGCGTCCTCGCCCAAAAGCTCGGCATCGGACCGGAGCGCGTCGAAAAGGCCCTATCCGAGATGGGCGTGCCGTATTCGGCCCCGCCGGCCGAGCCGACCGAACCGGGCTTCTACGTCACCGCGGACCGCAAGTGGCTGCTTTGGCTCCACTCCGACGGCACCGGCTGGGGCCGCACCGAGATCAAAGGCGCCTCGAACAACCGTACGAGCTGGACGGATGGCGCCCTCTGGCTCACCTCCGACTGGCCCCTCGTCGTCCGGACGCTCGGCGACGCGGCCTTCCCGCTTATGACGCTGGAGGAGGCTTTGGGCGCGATGGAGGCGTTGGATGATTGGTGCGCGGGCGAGGTGGGCGAGACACTCATGGGCCCGGAGCTCGACCACGACTACCGCATGGGCCGCATCGATGGAATCAACGCCGTGCGCCGCCGCATCGCCGAAGGAGGCAGGCGATGACCGAATCATTCAAAGTCGTGCCGATCATGTACGAGCGTACCCTGGGCTCCGTCTATGATCTCAAAAACATGGACGTGCTCGAGGCCCTGCTCTCGGACGGCTGGCATGTGGTTCGCGCCGACACACTGCCGGGAGGGGCGGGCGATCCCGCCCTGCCGCCGACGCTGGTCTACATTCTGACTCGAGACAGGATATCCGCGCCCGATAATGACGCCGTGGAGCGCGCCGCGGTCGCCATGTTCCGTTTGGACACCAACTGGGCCTCCGACGACCCGACCGACGCCGAGGTGGCCGACTGGTGGGACAAGCGGCCGGACGCCGTCCGCGACGGGTACCTGCGCCGCGCCCGCGCCGCGCTGGAGGCGGCCCGATGACGGACTGGACCCGGTTCGAGCCCGAGGCGCTCGAAGGGCGCATGGCCCACGCCCACACGGTCGAAGGCACCTGCGTGACGGGCCGCCTCGCCCGCGTCGCCGGCCCCATCGACCAACTTGTCTTCGAGGGCGTGCTCCAGCCGGTGCTGCTGCGCCTGCACGGCGGGCATTGGAGGCTCGCCGGCGGATGGCATGATCTGGAGGTTCTGTGAGCGGTTTGGAGTACCGTTTTCCGCCTTTGACCGAGGAGGAGAAGGAGCGTGGCAGGAGACGTTTTCTGAACGCCCGCCGATCAAATGCGGCCAGATATTTCAGGAACGCGGAGTCGCTACGGCAGGATGCCGTCGAGGAGATGGAACGGACGGGCGCGACCGCCGAAAGTCTGGCGGAGAAGTCAGGGGAATCGCCGGAGACGGTGCGGTTCCTTGCCGACCACGGCTACGCGCCGGTTGGGGCCGCGATGCGCATACTGACGGCCCTCGGCATCAAGCCCGCCAATCTTCCCCGCGAATGCGCCACCTGCCGACTGGAGGATCGATGACCACCCTGTTCGTCGGCGACATCCACCTGAAGTCCGCCTGCGTCCTGCCCGCCGTCGACCGGGCCATCGCCATGGTCGGCGCGGACGAAGTCGTGTTCCTGGGCGACATCTGCGACGACTGGGACGTCACCGCCCGCCAGGCGGTCGCCGCGGTCCGCATGTTCGCCGACTGGGCCCAGGCCCGTCGCGCCGCCGGACTCGACGTGACCGTGCTGGCGGGCAATCACGACCTGCCGTACCTGGCCCGCCCGCGCTCGGCCGAATACCACTGGTTCCGCCGCGAGGCCGACGGCTTCAAGCCGCGCGCCCACGAGGGCATCCATGACGCGCTCGTGAGGTTGGACATGCGGATGGCATGGCGGCGCGGGCGCATCCTCGCCACGCACGCGGGCGTGACCGGCGCATGGGCCGCGTACGCGGGGCTGTCGGACTCGCCCGAGGGCGAACTCGACAGCCGGCTGCGCGAAAGTCCGATGCACCTGTTCGACATGGCGGGCCCGGCGCGCGGCGGCCGCTCCGTGCCGTCGCCCGTCTGGGCGGACCGGACGGAGCTGGAGGCCGATCCGTGGGCCGGCTGGACCCAGGTGGTCGGCCACACGCCCGTGCCGACCGTCACGAACGCCGGGAGGCTCTGGTTCTGCGACACCTGGACCGACGGGAACGGCTCAATGCTCCTGCTTTCCGACGGCGGCTCGTTCACTCCCGTCCGGCCGTGAGGGCCGGGACGCATAGGGCCTAGGTCATCGGAATCAGGCCCTAGCCATACTGCCCGTAGGCATCGAAGCCTCTTCCGCACGCCGAAAGCAAAAGTGCATACGGATCCGTATACGGATTTTCGCCGGAATCGCCCGCCGATGAAATTGATTCGCCTCTGCCCGTCATCATCACCAGCCGACGCGCGGGCCGGCTTTCGCTCCTAAAAACGATTCTTTGGCCCCTCTGACGGGCTTTCGTCCTTTCAGGTAAAGTTGTTCCGATCCACACCGTGCCGCAGGGGGCGCCAAGGATTCGATTTCCAGGCAATTGTGACGGATGGAATAAAAAACGGTCCGGAAACGTAATTGTTTTTCCGGACGGCCTCATGCCGTCGATGACGACGCCACAAGGCGGCCCATGGGCCGTTCGTCAACCACAGGCGATTAGCGACCCCCTATCCGGCCTCTCAAAAGTAAAGGCAGGCAGTGGATTTTGATGAACGAATCAAGCCCGTCTTCACACTTCCATCACTTTTATGCGTCCGTATGCACTTCGTATGCAGCCGTATGCACTAATTATGCACTTTTTTGCCAAAGCCGAAAAGTCAATAAAGAGTAGGGCTGAGAGCACATGCAAGAAGCCGTATGCACTTTATGCACCTCTTTTGGGAGTTGGACCTTTTTCGGCCTTTTTCCTTTTAAGGGAACTGCATACGGTGCATACGGCTGCATACGGCCGACGATGGAATCGGGCCTTAGCCCTACTGTCTGTAGGCATTGGGACACTTCCTGCCCGTCAGAATCAAAAGTGCATACGGCGGTGCATACGGCTTTTCGGCCGGGAAAACCCTATCGGCCCCCTATCGGGAAACGGGGCGAAGCCGCGGACGCATGGCGTCGGATGGAACATCGAAGCGAAAGGAGACGGATATGGCGAAGGATATGCTCACGTTCGACGCGGGCGACCTGTCCGACGATCAGCTGATGACGGTCATGGCCGTGGCGAACGTCGCCAAGGCGCGCATGGACGCCGTGGAGAAGGGATGCAAGGCCGTGCTCGTCGGCCGCATGGAGACCGGCCACCAACCGGCCATGCTCGACGGGGAGGAGCTGGCCGACATCCAGCGCACCGCCGGAGGCGGCGACGGCGGATGGGTTGTCAAGGACGCCGAGGCGTACGGCGCATGGCTCGACCGGCAGGAGGGCATGGAGGACTTCGTCCGCCGGGTGCCGATGCCGACCGCCGATGCGATGGACCCCGGATTCCTGGGACCCCTCGTGGAGAAGATCGGAGGCGGCGACGTCCCCGACGGCGTCCAATGGAAGGCCCCGGCCGCGCCGCAGGTGCGCGTCACTTTCAAGGACAAGGGCCGTGCGCTGGAGGCGCTGGAGCGCCGCCCCGCCACCGTCGAGCGCCTGCTCGGGTCCACCGCGGAGCCGACATCCCCGGCCCCGGCTCCGGAGACGCCGAAGGACGAATCCGACGTCGACGGCCTGTTCGAGGGGCTCGGCCTCTAGGCATAGGCGGGCCATATGGTTAGGAAGGACAAGAAGACCGACGACCACGGATGGGACGTCGGCGGCCGCCGACGCGAGGAGGACCCGGACATCCAGTTCCTCAGGCTCAAGGCCCGCAAGGCCCGCCCCGCCAAGGCGCTCCTGTGGGGCATCCTCGTGGCCCTGCTCATCGTCATCTACCTGCTGCAGAACCCGGTCGCGCAGAACGTGGACATTCCCGCCGTCGACTACAATCCGGCGGGCAAGCAGGCCGCGTACAAGCTCACCGAGATATGGCTCAAGGACAATCCGCTGGGCAAGAACGCCGTCATCACCAGCTGGGACGGCTGCAAGGAGACCACCTACAAGGACGGAGATAAGACCATCCCCGTCTACAGGCACGACCTGACCGTCGAGTCCAGCCTCGGATGGTGGACCGTGCACACCACGATCCGCACCGACAGCAACAGCCTGCTCGGCTATCCGTCGGCCAGCCGCAAGAGCCTGCCGAACACCGCCACGCCGAACGACAACATCACCTGGCCCGGCACCCTGTCCGACGCCACGGCGTCCGACGCGCTGTCCCGCCTCCTTACGCAATGGGGGCAGGCGTACGTCGGCCACGACGCGGACATGCTGACCACCATCGTCAAGGACCCGGACACCAGGATCAAGTACAAGCCGCTGAGGCTGTCCGACAAGGCGCAGGCCACCGTCGACAAGGGCCGCTACCTCAACCGCGGCGACGTGGACAAGGACGAGAACACGTCCGACCGCGCCGTCTTCCGCGTCAACATCGAACTGCCGGAGGACCAGACCACGGCATCGTCCGACCCCGACCTCCAATCCGACGCGGACACGGACTCCGACGGCTCGGACCGCGGCGCCACGGACAGCTCGACGCTCTCCTACGACGTGGTCGTGGCCGACCCGGACGGCTCGCCGTCCATCGTCGCCTGGGGGGCTCCCGGCGACGGACCGAATCTGAAGGACTACCAGAACAGGAAGGGCAGGCAATGAGGCGCATCACCGTCTTCGCCGACGGGCGGACTATGGAATGGACCATCTCCACGGGGCAGAGGGTGTCGTTCAAACGGATCGTCGGCGACAAGGTCATCGAGGTCCCCGAAGGGCGCATCCTCGATGAGAACGCCCGGACCATCACGGCCGGCTATGAGTATCTGGGCGGCCTGTTCCGCAACCGCATGCTGAAGGGCTCCGCCGTCATCCTCCGCCCCGTCGTCGGCAAAAAGGACACATACCATGTGGACAAGTGGGTGCGCGGCCTGGGACTGGGGGAGTAGATGGCCCGTCACGCCGCCGTCCCCGCCATGGACAGGCGCTCCGTCCGTCTTCGCCGGACGCGCCGCCGGAGCCGTATCGCGGCCTTGGGCCTAGCCGCCCTGCTCGCCGCGTCGACGGCCGTCCCGCTCGCCGTACTCCGGCCATGGGAGACGCCGCGGTACACGGCGTTCGACACGACGACGGCCGTGTCCCGCGCGTCCCTGACGGAGGCGAGCCGCTCGGAGGCCCGCGCCACCTTGTCATCCGGCTTCTGGGACCTGGGCTCCGACATCGACCCCGACGCGAAGCTGACGGTCCGCGAGGCCGACAACAAGGTCGTGCAGGCGCTCGTCAACGGCCGCGACGAGGCGTCCGTGCCCGCCGGATTCGACCCGGACCATGCGGACGGCGACACGGGCAACGCCTACGAGTTCAGCCAATGCACCTGGTGGGCGTATGTGCGCCGCCATCAGCTCGGCCTGCCCGCCGGCTCGCACATGGGCAACGGCGCCGACTGGGCGGACACGGCGCGCAGGCTCGGCTACTGGGTCGACTTCACGCCGCGCGTCGGTGACGTGATCTGCTTCGCACGCGGCCAGTACGGCTCCGACGCGACCTACGGGCATGTGGGCATCGTCGAAAACGTCGGCGCGGATGGTTCCATCACCACGTCCGAATGCGGCAGCGTCTGCAACGGCAAGCCGTTCAGCCGCACGTTCACCGCGGAGCAGGCGGCCCAACTGCAATTCATTCACTATTAGAAAGGACTTTCCCTATGGGAGACAGTGACCTTGAGACGGTCTCCAAAGAGGTGTTCCTGAGCATTCCACCCGCCGTCAGGACAGGCGTGTTCATCGACGTTTTCACACCATGCGACTGGCATCACGACGCCTGCTGCATGGTCGATTACGCGGGGATTCTAGACGACCCGCGCGAACCGTTCGCCCCTGCCTGCGACATGCCGGTCATCTGCACGACCGCCGTCACGGAAAAGACCGCCATCTCGGACGTGCGCCCGCTGGCTTATCTGCCCGACGACGCGTCCGTCTACAGGCTGGTAGTGGACATGGAGATGGACTGCGTCGAAGTGGACATCGAAAAGGGCGGAATCGTGTACGTGGAAAACCGTCCCGACACCATCGGTCAGGCGTACGCCGACCTCGTCGACGACCTGAACGACGCCGTAAGCGAATCGGAGAAGTTCGCCCTGTACGATTCGTTGGACGCGGTCCACCGGTTCGCATACCGGCTTTCCGAACTGACCCAGCGGCATCTCGTCTTGGAAAGGAGCCGGACTTGGAAACTCGCGGAGTGAGGGTCGGGTTCTCGGCTCCCGCACATGAGAGCCGATATTGGTGGACGATACTCGACTGCGACGAACGCTTTCTCGTGTGCGTGCGCGAACGGCTCGCGTTGCCGGACGGACTGGTGGAGTACACGGTCGCCGACCGACAGAACGGGATACGAGGGCATGTCGAGGAGGAGCGTTCGGGCGTCAGGGGTGCGTACCGTCCGTCCGATGCGGCGTGGCTGCCGGAACAGGCGAAGACGCATGGGCCAATCGACGTCAAGCCACTGCATGTGGCCGAATACAGACAGGGAGAACTACAAGTGACCGGAAATTCATGCCCCGCGCTTCGGCGCTGGGGTTCGCGGCCGGGACGCATAGGGTCCAAGTAGAAGGAGGTGGTCCGCGATGAGCCAGAAGGTCCGTATCGACGGCGTCAAGCACACCGGCGCGAGCGTCTTCCTTGGCGTGGATCATTGCGGCAATCCCTGTTGGACGCGGAATCCCGAGCGCGTCATGGAGTGGCTGTGCGACGGATGGCGCACCAGATTCAACCAAAGGCGCGAACAGCGCCCGCACAACATGCCCGTCAAGGACGAGGCCGGCGGGATCGTCGACTGGGTCAAGGAGCCCTTGGGTGGGCCCGACGTGGCCGAGTTGCTCCCGGATAAAGAGGCGCGTCTTCAGTGCCCGTGGATGGCGGGCATTCCGGCGCCCATATTGTCGTCCACCGACAGGATCGAGAATACCGAGTGGTCCGCCGGACTCAAACGAAAGAAGACCGTCGGAGGCCGCGTTCCCGGCTTCAAGTCGCGGCATCGCGGCCTGAACTTCGTCTGCTGGCGCAACGCCTCCAAGACAGGCAACGCAATCTTCCATAAGACCGGCCGCAAGTCCGGCGTCGTGGCCATCACCGGCATGAACCCGAGCCGATGGCGCAAGCCGGGAGAGAAGCTCTATTGGCGCGTCATCATCCATGTGCGCGTGAGCCAGCCGATACGGCCCTACACCAGCGTCCATGTCGACTGGACTTATCGTAGCCTCGTGTTCGTCAACATGCCCCTGCCATTACCAAGGACCGGGGACGGCGTCATCGGCATCGACCGTGGCTGTGTGCATGCCCTGGCTTTGTCCGACGGCATCTTCATGGACATGCCGAAGCCGTCGAAGGCCGAGTTGAAGCGGTTGAAATACCTCCAGCGCCGGATGGCCCGGCAGGACCGTGTCAACGAGGCGAGGGGCGGCAGGGCTGCCAAGCTCGCTTCCAAGCGCAGGTGGAAGACGTTATCTGAGTTCAATGCTCTGCAAGGTTATATCGTCCGTCGTCGGAATGACTGGATCGAGAGGACCACGACAAGGCTCGCCCGGGAGAACAGTCTCGTCGCTATGGAGGATCTGGGCGTCCAGGCCATGACGAAGCGCCCGAAGCCGAGGCCAGATCCGGCCAAGCCGGGCCAATACCTCCATAACGGCGCGAAGGCCAAGGCCGGACTCAACCGGTCGATTCTAAGCAACAATTGGAGCCGTCTGATGAAACGGCTCAAGGACAAGATGGACGCCAACGGCGGCCGTCTTGTCGTCGTCCCCGCCGCCTATACCAGCCAGACCTGCCATGAGTGCGGTCATGTCGCCAAGGAGAACCGCGATAGCCAAGCGGCCTTCAAATGCGTCGAATGCGGGTATATGGCGAACGCGGACGTCAACGCGGCCATGAACATCCTCAGCCGCGCTTTGGATAAAACGGGCGGGGGCACCGCCTTGGACGTGGAGGATCCGCGTTGGCGGTCCCGTGAAGCGTCAACCCCCTCAACTCAGGCCGGAAGTTCCTTTGGAGTCCGGGCTGTGAAGGGAATCCCCCGGCTTTAGCTGTGGGGAGGATGTCAACGGAATGCATTATCTGGCCGAAGCTCCACTGGGGCGGCCGTTGCGATCCTGATGCCAAGAAATAAGGAAAAGGCCTCCGACCTGTCGCCATTGACGGGCCGGAGGCCTTCCCATACCGGCCGCGGCTGGCGGGCGTGGGTCGAAGAAGGGGCAAAACCACCCGCCCCGCCGTTTCGTGGCCGATGTGCGCTATGCGTCCCGGTCCAGCGTCCGCGCCGTCAGCAGCGCGTGGTCGGACGGGCCGGCGTCCTCCACGGACACGTTGCCCGTCCACCCGCCGGGCCGGCCGTGGTTCCAGCCGTACGAGAACATGTAGTCGATCCGCCTGCCCGGCACCAGCGACGGCTCGAGTCCTTGCGACCGGGCGGTTGCGGCCGCCTCCGCCGACGTGCCCGGCAGGGCGGTCGGATACGGGCCGCCCATGCCCAGCATGACGGCCGTGTCCTGCGCCTCCGTCCAGAACGTCGGCGCCTCCGTCAGCCCCGACAGGAGCCGGATGGCGGGCTCGCCGGGCATGGCGTTGAAGTCCCCGCACAGCAGCACCGGCCCCTTGGCCGCGCGGCGGGAAAGGCGGACGTCGAGCAGACGCGCCTCGTCGAGCCGCTCGCGTTGCCGGAACGCGCCCCACGCGCCGTGGTACGAGCAGACGGTGAGCCCCTCGAACGTCTGGATGGCGCAGTCGACGCCGGGGATGGACGACGGCCCGCCGACCGGCTTCAGCATTCCGGTCCGCCAGCAGACGGCGCACAGGTCCGTCCGCCCCGGCCGGAGCCGTCCGGCGGCGAGCGTGAGACCGCGCTCCGCGAACGCGGCCGTGAGGGCGTCCAGCCCGTCGACCGGGACCTCCTGCAGGCAGGCCGCGTCCACGCCGCGACGGACGAGCGCGTCGGCCAGTACGGCGCCTTTGGCCTCCCAGCCTTCCGGCGCGCGGTCCAGGATGTTCCATTGCGCTATCAGCATGTCCCCGCCTTTCTCGACGAGTGCCGCATGATCTGCGCGGTCGGATGCAGGGCGGTCATGAGCGTCAACGTCAGGATGGTGGCGATGCCGAGCCAGGCGGCCATGCCCTTCACATCCACTTGGCGTTCCGCGGTCTTGGCCGCGTCGTCGTAGGGGACCCTGTGGGCGCGGACGATGAGGCGCCGCGTGTTGAGGCCGGGCGGGTCGCAGGTGTACAGGGTCAGCAGGGTGTGGCTCCCGTCGGCCTTCAGCGCCCGCCGCTCGGCCTTGGAGCCGGGGTCGACGGTGTAGCGCCGGTCGACCCTCCAGGCGACGGTGCGGCCGCCCGCGTCCGTGTATATCATGTCGCCCCGGCCCAGTTCGCCGACGCGGTAGAACAGGAGCCGCACGTCGAGCCCGCGGTGCGCGGCGATGACGCTGTTGCCCGGGTCGCCGACGGGCAGCGTGGTGCCGTGGATGTGCCCCGCGCCCTGCTCGAGCGTGCCGGTGGACGTGCCGTGGCCGATCGGCAGGTCCACGCCGATGGACGGTATGCGTATGCGGGCCATGGCGTCGCCCGCGCCCAGCTGGCCGAGATAATTCCCGTCGCTCCGCCAGGCGGGCGCGTCCGTGCCGGAGAACGGGTCGGCCGCCTCGCCGACGGCCGTGGATCCGCCGTCGCGCAGCAGCCGGGCGTCGTAGCGGGCGGCTTTGGCGAGCATGGCCGTGTCCTCCCCGTCGGATGCGGAGACCCGGGTGCCGGGGTCGTAGGTGATGGCGAGCATGGCGAGCAGCGGGCTGGACAGCAGCAGCGCGCCGACGACCATAAGGATAACGCCTCCGGCGGTCCAGCCGCGGGATACGCGCCTCCGGTGCGAAGTCGGGCCGGTGAGGATGGCGTCCCAGGAGGGTTGAAGGTAAGCGGAGGTCATATGGCCCGGCTATGCGTCGGGACGCATGGGTGGACTATGATGAGAACTATGGATAAAAGGACATTGGATTACGATCTCATGCCGGATACGGTGCTGTATGACGTTTTTTACGAATCAGGCACCATGCTTGGCGGGGCTTATGTGGCCCGCATGAGGGCCGCGACCGATGCCTTCGAACGCGAGCGGTGGCGTCGCGCCCTGTCCGGACTCGACTCGGAGCGCGCATCCATCGTGTACGACGACCGCAAAGGCCAGATAGCCGCGAAAAGGCGCTGGGATGCCGAGAGGAAGGCATTGGTGGCCGCCGATGGACGAAAGTGAGCTTGAATCCATCTGGATGACGGACATCCTGCCAATCGTGGGCGAACGCATGATTCCGGCGTCGCATCCCATCACCGTGTTTCTGGGAGGCCAGCCCGCGGCCGGCAAGACGCGCGCCCAAAGACGTTTGACCGGAATCTACGACGGACTGCTGGCACCCATCATCGGTGACGATTTCCGTCGATACCATCCCGATTACGAACGGCTTCTGTCCGAGGCTCCTTTGGATATGCCTGATGCGACAGCCAAGGCCGCGGGGTATTGGACGGGCAGGGCAGTCGCCTGCGCGGACGAAAAGCGGGCTTCCTGTATCATCGAGGGCACATGGCGCAACGCCGCGACCGTGCTTGACGAGGCCGGAAGGGCGAGACGATTGAATCGCGGAACGCATGCCGTGGTTCTGGCCGTGCCACCGGTGCTAAGCCGTCTGGGGCTGTTGTATCGCTTCTACAGGGACCTCGACGCGGGAGGGCAGGCGCGTTGGACTCCACCCAAGGCCCATGAGGGCACGGTGGCGGCCCTGCCGTCGAACGTACGCACGATCGCAACCTCCAGCCTATTCGACCGCCTGTCGGTCATGGACCGTTCGGGCGCGTTTCTTTACGACGGTGATGACCCGGACCGTTTCGAGAACGTTTGGAGCAACCGTTTCCTCGGTGGACTTGATGGAGATGAGATGGAGCAGGCGGAGCGGGACCTTGATTATATCGAATCAATCCGCCGGGAGACGGGCGTTGGTCTGGAGGAGTCCGAACCCGTGATCGAGGAGATATACGCCGACCTGGGCGGGCGTGATTTCACCGCCGAACTAGAGGAGTTGGACGACATGCCTCCGCGCCGTGTGCAACCGCGGGAGCCGAAGGGCACCCCGCGCGGCGGCCGCTGGCGGCGATAGTGCAAAAACGCCCCCGGCTCCGACGGATGATGCCGGAGCCGGGGGCGTTCCTCGTGTATGGGCCTATGGCCTCATGCCCTCATCGGGTCTCGCGGCGGCGGGACACGATGGCCGCGCCGATGGCGAGCAGGGCCAGGCCGGCCGCCATGGCGGAGCCGAACAGGATGGTGCCGCCGGTCTTGGCGAGCATCACGTTGATCGGCTGGTTCAGCAGGGTCAGGTCCGCGGGCACCCAGTTGGTCTTGTCGTCCGCGTAGTACCTCTTGGACGCGTCCTGGCCGCTCCACTTGGCGGTCTGGCTTCCGACGGCCTTGGTGATGGTCAGGCCGGCGGGCAGCTTGGAGGCGTCGGCGCGGAAGGTGAGCATCGGACGCACGAGCGGGACGATGCTGTTGTTCTGGGTGATGGTCTCGGTCGCCTCGGTCTGCGCGTCCGGGGTGATGTAGTTGGACTTGTCGTCGGTGAACTTCGCGGCGATGGTGATGTCCTCGGAGCTCTTCAGCGGCTGGTAGTCGGTCGGAGCCTTGGTCTCCTTGAGCGTGTAGACGCCCAGGTCGAGGCCGCGCAGGCGGAGCAGGCCATCCGGGCCGGTGACCACATGGTTGGAGCCGTTCTCGCCCGGCTTCGCCTCACGGTAGACGCCGTCGGCGGTCTTGACGAGCTTCAGCGCGGAGCCGTTGGTTTTGGAGTCGGAGGTGTTGCCGTTGTCCTTGACGGTCACGTCGAACTCGGCGCCCGCGAGTCCCTTGTAGGAGGTCGCGGCGCGCTTGTGCAGGTCGATGTCGTAGGTCCACTGCTTGACGACCACGTCCGGGGTGGTGGTGGTGCGGGCGCTGGTCACGTCCTCGGGCTGGTTGCTGTAGACCAGATGGTTGCGGTTGTTGACCTTGTTGCCGTTGTCAAGCGCCTTCTCGGTGACCTGGGCGGAGTACTTGATCTCCACCTGGTGCCCGTACAGGGTCTTGGTCTTGTCGTTGGCGGCCAGGTCGCCGTAATGGTTGACCAGCCACTTGCCCAGTCCGATGACCATGTGGCTGGCGTCGCCGTCCTGCTGCTCGAGGTAGTACCACGCCTCGGCGGTCTCGGTGGTCTGGCCGGTCGCGGAGGAGTCGTTCGCGCCGTTCGGCATGTTCGGCAGGGTGGTCACGCGGGTCAGCGGGATGGTCACGGTCTTTCCGGTCGTGTCGGTGATGGTCGCGGTCGGCGTGGAGTTGATCCTCAGGCCCTTGGTGGTCTGGTCGTTGACGCGGTAGGTGTAGATCCACGGGCGTCCGTTGTCCTTGGCGTTGCGGTAGGCGCTCAGGTCCGGCACGCGGTAGTGGACGACGTACGGGATGACGTCGCCGACGTCGGACGCGTTGTCGGCCGCGTCCTTGCCCGCCGCCACGGACTCGTCGCGCTTCTTCGGCGGGTTCTGGCTGCCCGGGGGCAGGACCTCCTGGTCGTCGACGTTCTTGATGGTGATCTCGCCGAGCTTGCCGGTGGTGCCGAGCCTGTTGCGGTCCATCGGCTGGTTGTAGCCGTCGACGGTCGCCAGATCGGCGTCGGACGGCTTGGACGGGACGATCATCGGCTGGGCGGAGCCCACGTTGTAGGTGGCGTTCAGGCCGTTGAGCGTGCCGGTCCAGGTGGTGTCGGAGCCGGTGTCGAGGATCATGTAGACGCCGGAGTCGTCGATCGGGATGGTGCAGGAGGCGCCGGCCTGGCAGGTCACGGTCGCCGAATGCGGCTGGGCCTTGACCGCGGCGAGGGCGGTGGCGTCCTTGGCGATCTGGTCGGCGAACTCGCGGACGGTGCCGACGTACGCCTTGTCGGGGCTGTTGGTGCCCATGTGCTGCGGGCCGGACTCGTTCCAGCCGAAGCCGAACGCGCCGACCGACTGGTCGGAGCCGTCATGCTGGCGAAAGCCGCCCATCCACGCGATCGGGTCCTTGCCCGAGTCGGCCCAGCCGGGCAGGTTGGCGACGTTTTCGCCATTGACGCCGGTGACTTTGGCGAGCACCGGGTCCAGGGCGCTCTTCAGCGCGTCGGGCGTGTGGACGGCGACGCCGTCCAGGTCCTTGTATTTGCCGTCGGTGCTCACGTAGGTGCCGTCGACGTAGTCGGCGATCCTGTACGCGGTGAGCCTGCGGCCCTTCAGCGTGTTCTGGTTGTCGCCGGCGTTGACGGTCAGGCTGAGCGGCGTGGCCGCGTTCGCGGCCGGCGCGCATGCCAGCGCCGCGAGCGTGGCCATGGCCATCGTGGAGGCCAGGATGCGTTTGGTGTGACCCATCTTCTTTTTCCTTTCCGCCCCGGGCGCCCGGGGCATCCTTTGGATTACGTGCGTCCTCTATGCGGAGTGCCGGGGGCGCCTTCGAATGCGATGACGGCAGGGGAGGGGGCGGCGTGACATCCGGGCGGCGACGGGCAGCCCGCAGACGCAGACGGCGGCCGCCACACCCATGGCGCGCCCCTTGGCGTCGCCCTTCGCGTCCCTCGGATACGGCGCCTGCTCCGGCATGCGGACGCGCGGGCCGGACACAAGCAGACGGTGCGAGTTGACGCCGTACGGCGTGCAGGTGACGAGCGTGGCCCGGTCCTCCCCGGCGCGGACGCGCAGGAGGGACGTGTCGGACGGGTCGACCACGCTGATGCGGTCGACCCTGTAGGCGAGCGTGGCGCCGCGGACGAGGATGTAGAACACGTCGCCGCGGCGGGCCTCGTCGAGGCGGGTGAACAGGAGGCTGTCGGGCAGCCCCGTGTGCCCGGTCAGCACCGTGTGCGTGCCCTTGCCGCCGACGGGCAGGCTGGAGCCGTACAGGTGCCCCGCGCCCTGCCGGAGCGTGTCGTCGGAGGCGCCGTGGCGGACGGGCAGGCGGATGCCGAGCGACGGGTAGGACACGGTCGCCATGACGTCGGGCAGGACGGACATGTACGGGCGGTCGGACGAGCCGGAGAAGTCGGGGGAGCCGCCGGCGCGGGACATGGACGCGCCGAGACGGGGCTGTCCGGAGCGGGCGAGCTGGGCGTTGTAGGCGCGCGCGGCCTTCAGGTCGCGCCGGTCGGCCGCCGTGGCCGGCACATGCGCCGCCGTGGCGGCGGCCGCCTCGCGGGAGAGCCGCGCCCCGGACGCCCATTGGATGACGAACGGCCAGAGGGCCGCGCAGACGGCCAGGACGGCCAGCAGGGCGGACAGGAGCCTCAGCAGGCGCCGTCTTCCGGCGGGCGGCGCGGCCATCACCTCATCCCAGGTCGGCATGCCTGCGCAGTCCCAGGGCGGCGGCGGCCAGCGGCAGGGCCGCCAGGCAGGAGAGCAGGACCCACGGGACGCGTCCAGTCGTCGGAATGGCCGACAGCGGCCTGGCCTTGATGGATACGGCCAGCCGTACGGTCCCGCCGGCGGGCACGTACGTCTCGTCGGGGCCGTCGGCCCGCAGGCCGTCGGGGACCGTGTAGGACACCTTGTGCCAGCCGGGACGCAGTCCGTCGATTCGGGCGGCGCCCTTTTCGTCCGTGCTGGCGTCCAGTCCGTCCACGGTGACGCCGACGCCTTGGATCGGTCCGCCCGGATCGGTCGCGGCGACCGTGACGGAGCCGTCCTTCAGCCTGACCTTGAGGTCGAACACGGCGGAGTCGCCGGCCTCGAGGTCAAGACTCTTCGATGTGTCGGTGACAGCCTCGTAGCCGTCCGGCATGACCGGGTAGGACACGGTCATGCCGCCGGGTGCCACGGACGCCGACCATGTGCCGTCGGAGCCGGTGAGGACGGATGTGGGGCCTTTGGAGTCGACGACGTCCACCCTGACGCCCGTGATGGGCGCCCCGTCCGTGTCCGTCACAGTGCCGGACACCTCGGCGGTGGCGGGCTTGAGCCGCGCATCCAGCCCGCTCCACACGCGGGTCTGCCCGTCTCCGATGACGATGGGGCCGACCGTGCCGTCCAGGTACCCGTCGGCCGTGACGGCCAGCGTCCATGTGCCGTCCGAGGGGGCCTTGACGTCGAACGAGCCGTCGGAGCCGGTCGTGCCGGACACCGACGAGGAGCCGTCCGACAGCGTGACCGTGGCGTCCGCGACGGGCGTGCCGTCCGTGGAGCGTACGGTGCCGGACACATGGCGCAGCGCGGCCCTGGCCTTGTCGACGGCCCTGCTCGCCGCCTTCCGGTCGGCGACCAGGCCGTCGTACCACGTCTGGTAGTCGTCGAGGCGCTTCAGGTATTCGGCCGGGGTGTAGGTGGGGCCGATAGGGAATTCGGTGGAATAATCCTTTATCGAGACCAGCGTATTATCGGTAATGAAATCTTGAACCCTGTAGTAATAGTCATATTCGCCGCCTTGCCCATCGGCAAAGCCGGTTACGTAATATCCGTTACGGGTGATGTTTTTATAATGCCCGGTATCACCTTCCCCTGTCTCGAAATTCTTTTTTTCCTGTGTATACCAAGCGTTGAAGGGGTCATCGCTGACCATATCCAGATTCTCCCGCATGGGCGTGTATTGGAATTTATGTCCGGCCATATCGTCGTCATTCCAGTCCTCGTCGTACATATAGAACGAATCCTGGGCCTCGGTGACGGCCATGGCCGTGTCCGACACCTCCAATGCGTCCAGGCCCTCGCCGGCGCGCAGTCGGTTGCACTCCTCGACGAACTCCAGCGCGCTTCTGACTTTGGACAGGGCGGTCGGCCCGTCCGGGTCGTCGAGCCGGATGTGGTCCTGGTATTTTGTGACCGACGGATCGGTCAGGACGCGCACCGCGTCCGTGGCCCCCTCATGCCGGTAGAAACCGAGCACGCCGGTGCCCTCGTAGCCGACAAGCGCCGCCTTGGCGGCCTTCAGGTCCGCCTCGGCCTGCGCCAGATCGGCCAGCGGATCGTCGGACGCCATGGCGGACAACGGAGCCAGGGCGAGCAGGGCCGCCATGGCGGCGGCCAGACATGCCTTAAGCCTCATGGGCGGCCCTCCTCTCCGCCTTTCAGCGCGCGGACAGACGGCGCAGCTCGATGGACAGGGCGAGCAGGACGGCGGCCGCGGACAGCGCGGCGGCGACCGTCAGGGCGGTGCCCACACCGCCGGTCGACGGCAGCTGCGAGACGCCATTCACATTCCTGACCTGGGCGACCGTCCAGCCGTCCATGTCGCCCGTGCCGATGACCTGCTGGGTCAGATTCGGCTCGTCGACGCCCTTGACGACGGCGGTTCCGTCGTCGGAGACGGTGACGGTCAGCGTCGGCTTGGCGATGGACCAGAAGCCGTCCGGCACCGTCGTCTCCTTCAGCGTGTACGTGCCGGCGCGTAGGCCCTCGAACCTCAACAGGCCGTCGTCACCGGTCGTGAACTCGGTGGCCCCGGACTCGTCCTCGGAGAACGTCCAGCCCGTGCCGCCCTTGACGAGCCAGCCGTCCGGGCCCTGGACCTTGAAGCCGGCGCCGGACAGGTGCTGGGTCGTGTCGGCGGCGGACACCTTGTCGAGTCCGAACCGGAACGACAGCAGGCTTGCGGACGCCTCGGAGGAGCGGGTCACGTCGTCGTCCCATCCGACGGTCAGGGTGTCCTTGGATTCGGCGGCGTCGGACTCGGTGGGGCCGGATGCCGTCACCTTGGCGCTGTAGTCCAACTCCACCCTCTCGCCCGGATGGGCGGCGGCGAACGCGGTCAGATCGGCCGTACCGCCCGTCACGGTGATGGACGTGGTGTCGGAGCCCGCCTTCGCCGTGACGGTCTCGACGTCGGAGAGCCCCCGTCCGCCGATGGTGAGCATGAGCGTGGCGGGCACGCCGATGGGGGAGGTGAACGAGGCCTTGAACGAGCGGACGTCGCCGACGTTCGTGGATTTCGCCCCGGTCGATTCGGCCAGGGTCAGCGGCACGGACCAGACCTTCACGTTCGCCACGCCCAGCGTCTGGGACGCCAGGTCGAGCCCGTTTATCTTCGTGCCGACGACGACCGGCTGGCCGTCGGAGTCGGCGACGAGGTACAGACCCTCGGGCACGGACAGCGTGGCCGAGGCCCCCGAACCATCGACGGCCGCGGCGGCCTCGGGCTTCGCGTCGGATTTCGCCAGCGCGGACGCGACCGCGCGGGTCTTCGCCGCGTCGGTCAGATGGGCGATGGTGCCCGCCTCGTCGCAGCCTTTCGTCCGGTCCGTGCCCGTCTTGGACAGCGCGTCGGTCAGCCACGCCTTGGCCCCGTTCGCGTTCACCACATCGACCCTCGACACCTTGCCGCCCGATTCCTCGGCGTTCTCGTATGAGCCGATGCGGTACGCCGTGTACCTGTGCCCCTCCAGCGTGCCGCCGGCCACGGCGTTCAGCTCGATCGTCGCATCCGCCTCGTCGGCCATGGCCGCCGGCGCCGCGCCCACGGCCAGCATCGCGGCCAGCGCCGCCGCCGTCATCATCCTCGTGTTCGTCATCGCTCTTTTCTCCTTGGTTTCGTCGCGGCCGGTCGTTCCGGTCTGTTCCAGGTCCATGGCTATGCCGTAAAGCGCGGGGGCACCCGGCCGGCTTGGCCTGAGGTGCCCCCGCGCTTTACGGCGTCATGCGTCACCTGTCGAGAGGCGACGTGTTCCTGCGGCGCAGGACCGCGCACCCGGCGATGAGCAGGCCAAGCGTGACCACGCCGGCCAACGCGCCCGCGCGGGCGACGTCGTATCGTCCGCCGGTCAGAGGTGGCATGATGTTGCCTTCGAGTTGGTCGCCGACCGTGACGGTCGAGTCGGTGGAGCCCTTAAGCAGCGCCTTTGCCTCGGCGTTGGAACCGGTCACGGAGATGGTCGCGCCGGCCGGAGTGCCCGTGGCCTTGATCATCCAGTACGCGTCCTTGCCTGGGTCCTTATAGGACGCGGGTACTTTCGTCTCGACCAGCTTGAACCAGCGGACCTCCGACGGGGCGATAGTGCCGTCGAGCAGGTGGGCGGAGCCATTCGCGTCGGTCGTCACCGTCTTGACGGCGGTGCCGGGCTTCGCGGTGGAGCCGGTCTGGTCGGTGGTCTCGGTCAGCGTGAACGCCGCGCCCTTGACGGGCTCGTTGGACCAACGCCCCTGGCCGGGCTGGCCGATGTAGGCGAGCTTGGCGAGGTCAAGGCCGAACGGCGTGACCGCCGTCCATGATTCCCTGGCCGTGTCCTTCGTCAGGCCGTGGAGCGTGATGGCGTCGTCGACGCCATCCTGGGCCGGGATCTCCACGTCGTACCAGTAGCGTCCGGCCTTCCAGGCCGTCATCTTCAGGTCGGAGGGGGCGAAGTCCCTCAGGTCCTTGTGGTCGGAACCCGCGGGGACGACATCGGCCTTGGTGGCCGACGCCTCGGCCTTTGTGGCGGTCGGGGACGACGCCCAGTTGAGCGTCACCTTGACGGAGAGGTCGTCGGCGAGGGAATCCGCGCCGGTGGTCACGACCAGACGGTCATGCACGATGGAGGTCCCACCGGCCGTGGAGAAGGTCCCTTGGGCCTGGGTGGAGAAATCCCCCGGTCCACCGGAGAATGTCAGAGCGAAATGCTGCGCCTTGTCCTTTTCGCCATCGTGGATCAGATCGGCCGACAGGGCCTGCGCACCGGACGGATAGGTCGCATCTGCCGCGGCGACCGTGGCGTCGAACCAGTAGTCGGTCTTGGCGCTCCAACCTTTCCTTTTCAGGTCCGACGGGGCGAAGTCGGCCGAGTCGAAGGTCTTGGACCCTCCCGCCGGGATGGTCACGGGCCCCACGGTCTTGGAGGCCTTGCGGTTGCCCGTCCTCATGTGCAGGGTCGTGGTGACCTTGGCGATGGTGATGGCGCGGTTCGGATCGGGGTTGGCGATGGTGATCGAGTCATGCACCTTCTGCGTCCCGCCGACCCTGGCGTCACCTGCCATGGCCCTCGTGGAGATGGTCGGAGCGGCGGCTTTCGCCACGGTCCAGTGCTCGTTCTCCTCGGTCTGGCCGTGGGAATGCCAGGTTTTGACAACCGACGTCTCGCCGGGCGTCTCGGTGTTCTTCCTGTAGCCGTCGGCGTTGGGGTCCGTCGCGCTATCCTCGGTCAGATGGCCTTCGATGACGTTGTCGAACCAGTAGTCGCCGGAATCCCAGCCGTCCTTCATGCCAAGGTCGGAGGGCGTGAACTCGGGGCTGTTCTGCTTCGTGAACGTCGGGGTCTTCTCGTTGTACGCGTACTTGAACGTCTTCACCGCGCTGTCCGTGGTCTTGCCGGACGCGTCCTTGTGGTGGAGCGTCTGCTTGACGGTGAACGTCTGGCGCTTGCCGCCGTTGTTGCTGTCGGCCTTGTATCGTGGGTAGGTGCCGGACAGGTTGACATAATCGCGGATGGGGGCGTTGGAGCCATCCAGGTTCCTGAGCGTGCTCGCGTCGGACAGGTTGGCCCACGAGCCGCCCACCTTGATCTTGGCCGCGGTCCTGCCGGTCACGAACGTGCGGTTGAAGCCCTCGTTGCCGTCGGTGTAGCCGGAATGCTCGTACATGTCCTTATTCATATGGATGTTGCCGCCTCCACGGGTCACCTTCACGTCGAACCAATACCGGCCAAGCTGCCAGCCCTTGCCTTGGCCGAACAGGTCGGCCGGGTGGAACCAATCGGGATGGAAATACTCGGTGTGTCCGTTCGGCAAGCCGTTGGACAGGCTCCATTCCTTGCTCTTCGTCACCGACTTGCGGTCGGAGGCGTTGTTGGCCTGGACCGTGCCGTCCGGGTTGATGCCGTCCGGGGTCGGGTCGTAGTTGAGGGTCACGGTCATGTTCAACCGCTCGTTGTTCGGCCAGTCGCCGTTCCTTGAGGTGACGGCCACGGTGTCGGAGATCCACGTCTGATCGTCGTCACGCGAGTCGGTGTCGTTGGACGTGACGACCTGGGTGCCGAGGTCCAGATCGTAGGCGCGGTGCACCTTGGAGGATACGAGGAGCTGTGTGCCGGACTGGGAGCCGGTCGGGGACAGCTCGAACGTGTCGATGAACCACCGGTTGCCGTCGTTGCCGGTCGCGTAACCGCTGTCGATGTGATGGGAGTTGATGAAGTCAAGCCATGCGGCGCCCTTTGCGTATAAGAAGACGTTGCCAGTGTAATTGGTCATTGGGTCGCCGGTCTGGATGGCGCGCATGTACGCCATCTGGATATGCATGATGGCACGGCCGTCATCCGCGCTCACGCCGTTCCTGGCGAACCAGTCTCCCGGACCGCCGACGCCGTAGAAGAGGAATGCGCGCCATGTTCCCGGGTCGCTGCGCTGCAGCGCAACGCGGACGCCGGTGCCGCTAAGGGGCGCATATGCCTGCGGTTGCAGGCAGAACGCCTCGCGGCCGCCCTGGTCCGAATGCCATACGAACCGGTTGGTTCCAATGCTGGAGCCTTTCACCGGGATGGTCGGAACGGGATGTCCGTTGACGACCTGGCCGTCCACGCTGATGGTATCGACGGCGGCGGCACGCGCGGAACGCATCCTGGAGGAAAACAGGGAGATGCCCCTTTTGTCGCCTGATGCCTTGGTCTTGGCCTTGCCTAACGCCTTGCCTTCGACGAATACCTCGCCATCATACAGACTGTTGCCCGTCATGTCAGAGCCGACTGCGGTCACATGCTGTGCGCCGCCCGAGTCGGTCAGAAACCAGCCCGCACCGGTTTTCACCAATCCCGTGCCTTTGATGGACGCGACGGGTGTGCTTTCGGTCAAGTACGCGAGCTGCCTGACGGCCGCCTTTTCAGTCAAAGTGCCATTTTCGAGCCCTTTGATGATGGCATTCGAAGAGTCACCCAAATCGCCTATCCGCCAGATGCGGGTGGTGACATCGGAAGCGTCCGTATCCCTCACTTCGGCAACGGTCAGCTTGCCGGCCAGTTTCGGGACCTCGTTGTCGGAATCGTCTGCCGCGTCGACGCCAAGCAGTCTCGTCACCGCGCCTTTGACTTTATCCCACAGGTTCGGCTCGGATGTCTCCTTGGATTTCACAGCCATACCCGTCAGCGTCACGGACCCCATGCCGCCGCGGTCCTTGACGACGCTTCCGTCGGCCGTCGCGGTGCCCGCCAGCGCAGCCGTCGCGGAATCGGAGCCGCATATGGCGACATACACGCCCGGATCGAGCCGAGTCGAGCTGGCCCCCTTGGCGGTTGCGCTGGCTGCGATGCCCGCGTCGGACAGTTCCCTGGCGTATGCCTGCGCGAACGCCTTCACGCGCGAGTCGGACGGGTCGAGCGCCCACGCGGCATCGAGCGGGTCGGTGCCGTCGGACACGGCGATGCCCGCCGACTCCGCGGCCTTGGCGGCCCTGCCGTGGGGTTCGACGGCCGACTGGGAGCCGTCCTGCGCCACCGTGAAGCCGCTCCTGTCGTCGGTATCCGCGCTGGTCGCGTGGATGCCCGTCAGCGCGCCGTCGGAGCCGCGCTCCAGCGCGTCCATGTTCCAGTCGCCGACCTTGTACAGTCCGACGTCCATGCCGTCCAGCGTGGTGCCGTCGGCGGCTTTCACGTCGAAGTCCACCTTCCCGTCGGCCGTGTCCGCCCACGCGGAGCCGGCCACGCCCGTGGCGAGCGTGGCGGCCGCGGCGATGGCGGCGAGCAGCCTGTTCAACCGTTTTGCCATGGTTCCCATGGTCCTTTCCTTTCGGTCCTTCATTACCGGCGGGGAGCTATGCGGGCAGCGAGGGCGCCGGGACGCATGGGTCCCGTGTCAGGGCGCGAACGCAGTTCCGCGATCCGACCCGCCATTGGACACATCTTCCGAAAGGGAGGAGAATGGACGGGTGGGTCCGCGGAGCCGCCAAGGGCGGTTGGGTCCGCGCCGGGTTTTGAAGACGATCGAAAGGGGTCGGGAGAATATGAACAAGGACATCAAGAAGGTCATGGTGACGGCGACCGCCGGCATCGCGGCAGCTGCAAGCATGGCGGCGCCGGCGTTCGCCGACGAGACGGCCGTGACGCCGGACGAGCAGGCCGACAAGGCATTGGAGCAGGCGCAGACGGCCACGACGGCCACCAACGTGGCCGACGCCAAGCAGGCCGTATCGGACGCGCAGGCGAGCCTCGACCAGGCCCGGCAGGCGCAGGATCAGGCCAAGACCGAGGTGTCGAACGCCCAGCAGGGCGTGTCGGACGCCTACCAGCAGGCCACGCAGACGGAGCAGCAGGCGCGTGACGACGCCTCCGCCAAGCTGGATCAGGCCGACGCCGCGCTGAAGCAGGCGCAGAGCCAAAACCAAGCCGCGATGGACGCCGCCCAGCAGGCCCAGCAGAACCAGCAGCAGGCCCAGCAGGCGCAGCAGTCCGCCCAGAACGACAAGGCGCAGGCCGATCAGGCCGCCGCGGATGCGCAGGCCAAGGCCGACGCGAACGATATGGGCAAGCTGACCGAAGATCAGACGAACGCACAGGCCGATGTGGACAAGGCCCAGTCCGACAAGACCGCCGCCGACGAGAAAGCCGATGCCGCGAAGGCCACGGCCGACAAGGCGCAGTCGAAGCTGGACGACACGAGGAAGGCCGCCGCGGACGCGAACGACCCGGCCAAGGTCGAGCAGGCCAAGAAGCAGCTCGAACAGGCGGATAAGGACCTCAAGACCGCGAACGGCCAGCTGGAGACGGCCAAGGCGGACGTGAAGACGGCGAAGACCGCCAAGACGGAGGCCTCCAAGCAGGCCGATGCCGCCCAGTCCAAGGTGGACAAGGCGCAGACCACCTACGACAAGGCGCGGGCGAACGCCGACAAGGCCGACAAAGCCTATGACGCCGCCCAGTCCGACGTGACGAAGACCGAGGCCGACCGTCGGGCCGCCGCGGACGCGAAGGCCAAGGCGGACGCCAAGGCTGATGCCGCCCAGTCGAAGCTGGACAAGGCGAAGCGGTCGGCCGCGGATGCGGACAAGGCCAAGTCGGCCGCGCGGGCCGCCTACGACGCCGCCGTCAAGGAGGCCAATGCCAAGAAGACCGCCGCGGACGCCGCGAAGCTCCAGATCGCCAAGGGCTCGCTCGGCTTCTTCGAGTCGCGCGGCTCGGAGGACGCGGTCAAGGTGCTGACCGACCCGAACACCACGAAGTACCTCTCGTCCATCGAACTGGGCAAGGATGGCGACGCGACCAGCCTGGAGAACATGAAGGCCAGCCTCAAGTACATCCGCGAGTGCAACGACCTGCGTGCCAAGGAGGGATTGCCGCCGTTGAAGGTGTCCGACGTGCTTATGGCGCAGGCGCAGGCCGACGTGGATTGGTCGGACAATGACGATTCCGAGGGACACGCCAAACAATTCAATGTCGGCGAGAACCTCGCGTGGGGTTATAACGATCCGTTCGACGGCTGGTACACCGACGAGAAGGCCAGCTACGACAAGCAGAAGGCCGAGGGCGTGGAGCACCCGCAGGGCACCGGCCACTACACCAACATCGTCAACCCCAACTACGACGTCACCGGTTTCGCCATCTCTCGCACCAACACCGAGTACATGGGCCCCGACACCGTCACCCATGGCCAGACGTTCAACAACAGCGCATGGGAGGGTGGCATCGGCCTGCATGGCACCATTACCACCGGCACCCTCTACACGATCGACGAATATGAGGCCGCGTTCGACGCCTATTACGACGGCCTGATGAACGCCGACCAGGCATACAAGGACGCGCTGGCCCAAGTCGAGGCCGCGAAGGCCGCCCTCGACAAGGCGGACACCGCCGCCACGCAGGCCCACGCCGCGCTCGATGAGGCCGCCAAGGCCTCCGAGCAGTCGAGGACCGAGCGGACCGAAGCCCAGTCGAGGCTGGCCGACGCGACCTCCAAGGCGCAGGACGCCCAGACCAGGCTCGCCGACGCCACCGCCGCGAAGTCCACGGCCGACAAGGCCGCCACGGACGCCAAGGCCACGCTGGATGCGGCCAAGTCGGACGCGACGGCCGCGAAGAGCGCCGAGCAGTCGGCCGCCGACCGGCTCGCACAGGCCAAGAAGGACCTCGACCAGGCCCAGACGGCCTACGACCAGGCCGTGGACGCGCAGGCCAAGGCATCGGACCGCGTGGACGCGCTGACCGACGCGAAGGCCGCGCTTGACAAGGCGCAGGCCGAGTACGACGCCGCCAAGGCCGCCTACGACCAGGCCAAGTCGGACGCGGACGCCAAGACGGACGCACTGAAGGATGCCCAGTCGAATCTCGACGCGGCCGACAAGGCGCTCGATCAGGCCAAGGCCGACCAGCAGGCCGCCAGCCAAGCCAAGGCGAAGGCCGACGAGGCCGCCGCCAAGCTGGCCGCCGCGAACGCCAAGCTCGCCCAAGCCGACGCCGCGGTCCAGAAGGCCGCCGCGGACGTGGCCTCCACCGCCAGGACGCTCGCGGACGCGCAGGCCGCCCGGAAGGCCGCGAAGGACGCCTACGACGCCGCGGAGAAGGCCCTGGCCGACGCGAAGGCCGACGCCTCCGACACCGCCGCCGTGAAGGCCGCCGAGGCCACGCTGGCCGCCGCCAAGGCGAAGCTGGCCGAAGCCGATGCCGCCGTCAAGGCCGCCGAGGCGAAGCTCAAGGACGCGAAGGTCCGTCTGGCCGACCTCGAGAGGCAGGCGGAATCCGGTCCGTCCTCCACCGGTTCGGCCACGACCGGCAAGGACACCGGTTCGGCCACCGGCTCCACCACGACCGCCGCCGTGTCCACCCCGGCCAGCGCCGACGTGGCGAACAAGGCCGCCGTCAAGGCCAACAAGGCCGCCCAACTGGGACAGACCGGCGTGGACACCGCCGAGGTCATGGTGTTCGCCATGGTCCTCGCCACCGCCGCGGGCGCGACCATGGAGCTGCGCCGCCGCGGACAGGGGCGCTACGACGTCATGGCACGCCACGCCAACTAACGGACGGACTTTGAAAGGGCTGTGCCGACGGGGGTATTCCCGCCGGCACAGCCCTTTTTCCGTTCCCGCCGCATAGCCTCCCTTCGATCGAATCCAAGAGGAAGGAAGGCTTAGCCAATCATGTTGAAATGGCCGAAGAAACCATTATTGGCCGTATTGGCCGCGCTGACGGCGGTGGGGCTCGGCGTCCCATGCGCCATGGCCGATGGAACGGCAGCTGCCACCGCATACATCACCGTCGCGGCGGTGGGCGGCACCACGCTGGACGGCAGGACATACAAGGCATACCGGCTCGGCTCCTACGGCAAGACCGACGTGCGCGTCGATCCGGACTCCGGCGACCGCTACGCCGCGTCCATCCCCGTCTCCACCGACCCGGACAAAGCGGAGGTCGTCACCGATGCCGGCTCCAAGGCCGGATTCACGGGCGATGACATGCTGGCTGCCGCATGGGCATCGACCGACTCCGCGAAGCTGGAGGCGTTCGCCCGCGGGCTGGCATCGTCGCTGTCCGACGCCGAACCCGCCGCATCCGTCGAGGGGGCGGGGCGCATGGGACCGTTCACGCCCGGCGTGTATCTGGTATCCGGCTCCGACGGCTCGGCATGCCTGACCGGCACGCTGCCGTCCGAAGGCGTCGGGGACCGGAGCCACGTGCTCGGCATCGCCGAGTTCGAAGGGGACGCGCAGGCGGCGGCAGCGCCGCAGGCGAATTCAGACGAGTCTCTGGCGACGCTCGATGACGACGGCGACACCTCCGGCTCGCCGATAGCGAGGTACGCGGCGCCGACGACCGTGTACCACAGGCTGTTCGACGGGACCGTCACCTCGATGGCGCTCGACAACGAGGACCCCGCCATCTCCATCTACACGGGTGGAAACATGGATTACATGAACGGTCTCGAGATCGAGGGCTCCGTAATCGTCAACGGCAATCTGACCCATGGCCGCGGCCTGGTCGCAGGCAGGGCCAACTGGGGCATGGGCTACACGCCGCCGAAGAACTCCGTCATGCTCGCGGTCGGCGGCGACTACTCGTCCGCCAGCACGACCAACGGCAACAATTGGAACCGCGGCGCCGTCGGCGGCAGGGCCCAGATAGGCGGCAGGGATAACCGTGTCATCCCGTTGGACAGCATGAACACGATTAACGCCTACGGATTCTGGGGCACATGGTATATTCCAGGACAAACGAACGTCAAATCCATCTCCAACATGGGGCACGACGCCGCCCTGAAGGTCGACATCGACGGCAAGGGCACCATCGTCGACTACAACGACTACGTGGACAGGCAGCTCCAGCCATTGTCCACGCAGCTTGCGAACGAGACCCCGACCGGCAAGGTGGGCTACGCGCGCGGCACGGACTCCACCGAGACCGTCTGGCTCGGCGTGAACGGCAGGAACGACGACGGCTCCATGAAATACAACGGGCAGAAGGACACCGTGACCGTCACGGGCGACGAGGGCGTCATCACCTTCACCGGCGACGGAAAGAAGCACACCCAGGTGTTCGACCTCGACATGGACGAGCTCGAGAGCCAGAGGAAGACCCTGAAACTCCTCCAGTGGGGCGTCGACTTCGAGAACGTGCCCGGCGACACGGCCATCGTCGTCAACGTGAGGGGCTCCGGCTCCCGCACCTGGAACACGGGCTGGCGCTACTGGGTCAACGGCAGGAAGGTCAGCATCGGCGTCAACCAGCAGGATGGCACCTACAACGACTTCCGCAAGCTCGCCAGCCGCGTGCTGTGGAACTGGACCGACGCGTCCTACGTCAAATACGACGAATCGCACGGTATCATGCACATCAACTCCACCCACAACAAGGCGCAGGACGGCAAGGAATCATACGAAGGCGGCTCGTACGGCTCGTCCGCCTCCCCGGGCAAGGCATCGAACCTGCCCGGCACCGTGCTCGCCCCGAAGGCCAACGTGCGGATGCGCTGCGACCAGAACGGCCGCCTGCTCGTCGGCAAGGACCTGACCCTCGACGTGTGGGAGCACCACAACAATCCATGGGTCGGCTTCGTCGGCGACAACAGCGTCACCGTCGACGCGGCCACCACAGCCTCGCACGACGGCGTCGACGTGGGCACCGACAAGGCCGTGCGCGACTCCATCTCCCTGCGCAACAACGGCAAAAAGTACGGCGCCGCGGTCGCCAAGGCGACGGTGACGCTCAACTACAGCGCGTCCACCGACGGCAGGACCGCCGACAAGAAGGCATCCAAGGCCACCGGCGCCATCCAGGTGGCGGCCGGCAAGACCGCCTCCGCCGATTCTCCGGACTTCACTCCCTCCGACCTGAAGATGACGACCTGGCAGCCGGGTCGTTACTGGTTCGACCTGTCCGTGGATGAGAAGGACCTGTCGGTGACGGGCACCGCCCGGTACGAGACGTCCGACGTCGGCAACGTCGCCGGACTGTCCGGCCTGACCGACTCCTCGGAGCAGTGGACCATCACGCCGACGTCGGCTCCGACCATCTCCACGAGGGCCATGGCGGGCGACGCCAGGGTCGGCGGGACGCAGAAGGTGCATGACTCGATCACCATCGCCAACCCCGATCCGAACCGCGCCATCACCATCGCCAAGGTCACCACGACCCTGCACATGAGGACGGGCAACCGCAAGGCCTCCAAGACCGTGGGGCCCGTGACCATCCCGGCGGGAGGGTCCAAGACCTTCGACTCGGCCGACTTCGCCCCGTCGGACCTGAAAAGGAAAGGTTGGAGCGCCAAGACCGACTACTGGTTCGACGCCACGGTCGCCGCGGCAGATGCGACCTATCCGTCCGGTGCGCAGGCCCTGTCGGCCGATCTGATCCACGATGGCGAAAAGGACAAGGCGCAGCATTTCGCTCTGACATTCTCCGGTGGACCGGGGGATTTCTCCACCCAGGCCCAAGGGACCTTCTCCACGGCCGGTGGGACCTCCATCGTGCATGACCGTCTGGTCGTGACCACCGGCGCGGATTCCCTCGCCGACGACCTCTCCGTCAAGGTGACGCTCAACTGGGCGTCGTCCCCGACCGCCACAAAGGCCGAGGCGTCGGCCACCAAGGCCGATGTCGTCCCCGCGGGTTCCGACCACAAGGACCTGAGGGACTTCGCCCCCTCCGACCTGAAGATGACGGCCTGGAAGGCCGGACGCTACTGGTACGACGTGGAGATCCCGGCCCAGGATGGCGTCGACGACGCCATCACGCTCCACGGCCTGACGAAGGACACGGCCAAGGAATCATGGACCGTCGCCGAACCGACCGCGGGGCTCGCCACCAAGACCGACGCCCCGGCCGGCCTGACCGACCTGTCGGCCACGCCCGTGCATGACACCGTGACCGCCAAGACCACCGGCTACCCGGCGGGCTCCACGTTCGACGCCACGCTGACGCTGAATTACCGGGCCGCCGACGGCACGACCGCCAAGGCCGGGGCCGTCACGTTCAAGGCGGCCGTCAACGGCTCCACCAAGTCCCCGGACATCGCGCCCTCCGCGTTCTCCGGCTGGACCAAGTGGAAGGTCGGCCACTACTGGTTCGACCTGACCGCCGTCGACCCGAACGGGAAGACCATCACCGTCAACGGCGCGAACGACCCGAACGAGCAATTCGACGTGGGCAACCACACGACCAAGGCCTCACTGGCCATCACCACGCAGGCCGCCAAGGGCGCGGCGTCCACCACGAACGCGAAGCCGGTCCGCGACACCGTCAGGCTCTCCGCCACCGGCGCGGCCCTGACCGTCGCACGCGTCCATGTGCGCCTGAACTACCCGAAGGCGGACGGCACGACCGCCACCGCGGTCAAGGACACGGGGGCCGTCACGGTGCCCGCGAACGGCGTGAAGTCCGTCGACTCGCCGGCGTTCACACCCGCCGACCTCAGGCTGGGCGGCCTGTGGGCCGACAACGCGAAGGCGTCCGACCACTACTGGTTCGACGTGTGGGTCGACAAGGCCGACGTGGCGCTGTCCGGCGACACGGGCGTGATGGCCCTGTCCGGCTCGCTCGGCCATGAGGGCCGGACGGACGCGGCCGAACAGTTCCGCCTCGACAGGCAAACCGGCAAGGCCACGACCACCGCGGCCGGCACGTTCGGCCGGGCGGGCGGCACGGCCGCCACGCACGACACGCTGCACCTGGCCTTCCCCGGCGCCAGGACTTTGAAGGTGACGAGCACGCTGCGTTACGCGGCGGATGCGGCCGCCGTCAAGGCCGACGCCTCGAAGGCGAAGACCGTCACCGTCGCCGCCAACGGCGACGTGGCGGGCCCGTCGTTCGCGCCGTCCGACTTCGGCTGGAGCTCCTGGAAGGCCGGCCGCTACTGGTACGACCTCGACATCCCGGCCCAGTCCGGCTACGACGCCCTCGCGGTGGACGGCCTGACCGACAAGGCCGAGCAGTGGACGGCCGTCGTGCCCTTCGCCCTCGACCTGGCCAAGCTCGCCTACATCGGCCGGCCGGGACAGGGCCGCTGGTCCAATGAGCCCGTCAAGGGCGCGGTGTTCACCCTGACCGAGACCACCGATGCCAGCGGCTCCACCGCGAAGCCCGGCGCGAGCCCCAGGACGGTGACCACCGACGCGAACGGCGCCGCCCACCTGCTCGACGGCGTGATCGGCGCGACCGGCGACCGCTGGTTCAGGCTGGCGGAGACGAAGGCGCCCGCGTCCTATGAGGAACCCGGCTCCGGCACGTACTGGATGGTCCATGTCAAGGGCGGCGCCGACAAGGCGGCCGTCACGGTGGCCGGATCCAACGCCGAGGCCAGGGGTCTGCTCAAGGGTCTGGACGGTTCGACCGTCACGGTCGGCGACCGGCTCGAGGGCAACGTCATGCCGCCCATGACCGGCGGACGCTACGACGTGGCCCGCGCGGGCGCGTTGGCCGGCGTGGTCACGCTCGGCCTGCTCATCGCCGGGTGCGCGGTCCTGCGCCGCAGGAACGCGTCGCCGCTCGACAGGTGACGCCATAGGCCGATAGGAGACGGGAACGCCCCCGGAGCCGAACGAACGACTCCGGGGGCGTTCCCGTCTTTCCGCGACGCATAACCCACGGGCATGAGACGATTCAACACGATGGCCTTGGATGCGGACGCCGAGCCGCTGACCCGTGACGACATCGACGGGATCATCGCCCACGGCGACCCCGTCGAGCGCATGTTCCTGCTGCGCCGCCACGACCTGACCGTCGGACAGTGGCTCCGCCTGCTGTCCGACGGGAACATACTGGTCCACAACCGCGCCTGGGACGTCCTGCGCGACCGCGTCGCATCCCATGTCCTCACATGGGCGGGCTTCTACTCGCGGCCGCGCATGCCGTTCATGGAACGCTACCGGCTGGCCGAGCGGTACGACCTGACGCGCAGGCAGCGGCGCATGCTGGTGCGCGATCCGGACATACGGGTGCGGGAGCGGTTCATCTGCCGCACCGACCTGACGCGCCGCGAGCAGATCAAGCTCGTGCTGACCACGCCGATGGTCTTCTGGAGCGTCATCTCGCACGAAGGATATTAGAATCGGCGGCATGGGCATGTGTTCGGTGGAAAGATGGGTCGTCTCGCTGGACGACGCGGAGACCTTCGATTTCGGAGGCGCGTTCATCCCCGCGTATGAGGGACGGCTGGAATCCGAAGGCTGGAAGGCGGTCGATATGGGTTCCGCCGTCGGACGCCATGGCGGCGTGTATTGGAAAGGCCGCGATCCATGGGAAAGGCGCCGCCTGCTCGTGGATGCCTCCGGCATCGTCGCGCATATGCGATGCCGCGCCGCGCGATCGGGGCTGACCACCACCGAACGGAGGCGATTGTTCGACGAGCCGGCGCCATACGGTCCCGCACTGCCGAAAACCCATCCCTCCCATCCGGCGGATGGCCGGAAGACGCGAAGGACGGGTCACTCCGCCATCGGGCGAATCGCTCCTTCATCAAACGCATATGACCGTCGGATGGCATGTCCAAGTGTCGATAAAGCCTCACGCCCGCCCTCTATGCGTCATGATGGTGCTCGATTCCAGGGAAAAAGGGAGCGCATGCCCTCCGTCTCCTTGACATCCTCCCCCGCCTAAAGGCGGGGGATTCCCTTCACAGCCCGGACTCCAAGGAACTTCCGGCCTGAGTTGGGGGTCGCGGCCATCCCGCCGGTCACCGCATGGGCCCTGGCGGGCCGATCGCCATATCCGGGCCTACCAGATGGCGTTCACCTTGTCGGCGATCTTCCGCATGTAGGCGTCGACCGACCCGCACTCGTACAGGCCGACCCAATCGTCCAGACTGCGCACGCCGTTCTCGTCATACGGCTGGATTTGGGCGGTGTCCCCGTCGAACCATATCTCCGCATGGCCTCCATCGCGCGTGGGCACGCTGACGGTGTCGTCGTCCACGCGGCCGGCTTCGGGCAGTACGTCGAGGATGCGGCGTCCGGCGCAGTCGTGGGCGAATCGTTGGAGCACGCTCTCGTCGTGCCACAGCCCTCTGTACGCCGCGGAGCGCGGATCCTCGCCTTCCTCGAGCCGGGTCTCCAACAGCGGAATACGCGGATTGCTGCCCGAGTACAGGCGCACCACCCTGTCCTCCACCGTGGCGGCCTCGCCGTACTCGCGGTCGCTCATCGCCATCGGCCTCACAGGCAACGCCTTGCGGAACTCCGCCATGTCGTCGGCGTCCGCCCGCACGCCGCCCGCGTCACTGCGCATGTACGGGTCCGCATCGAAGCCGTCCTTCGTGGGCGGCGCGAATCCTCCTCCGAACCAGTTGCCGGGCATGCAATGCGGGCGGTACATGCCGTGGAATGAGTCCTCGTGCAGGTCGTCGTCATCACCCGCGCCCGCCTTAGGCGCGAACTTGCCCGCATCGGGCGTGCCCTTCGGCTGATGGTTGTTGCCTTTCGAATCGATCGCCATGATGGCCTCCTTGCTTCGTTCCGGGAATGGCTATGCGCACCGGGACGCATGGGTATAGAGGGAAAGGGGTTTCCATGATTTCAAGATTTTATGGGTATTCCATCATCCTGTTCGGTGTGGCCATTGCGTTTTTCATGGTTCACAAATTGACGGAAGGGGGCGGCCTTGGAATAAGGCTGATCCTAAATTTCATCGTCGCCGTTTTCGGCGCCGTATGCCTCACAGTGATCCTTGTGTCATAAGTCCTGCGGCCATCGATGTCACAGCCGGCATGACGAGGAATCCGATAGCCGAACAGGTGTGGTCCTGTACCTTATTTCCGTTGCCACCGAAGGCTCCGCGCCGGGCTTCCGGTTCGGATAGCCGCCCGTGGCAACATAAGGTTACCCCTGGAACCAGGCGAATGTCCTTGGGCTCTCCGTTTCTCCGGGACGCATGGACGGATTGTCCGCGGAAGGCCCGCGGACATAAGGAGTCTTTGCAATGTTCATCGGCCGCGTTTTCGTCCATCCGACGTCCGGTATGTCCGGAGCCACCGCCTCGTCGCCGGTATGCGCCGTGCTGGGGATGCTGTTTTTCACCGCATTCATCACGCTTGTCGTCATCGCCATCGTGGCTTGCGTCATGATGGCGTTCGACCGCGACGGGGATCACCTGCTTTACGCCGCCATCATCGTGGCCATCGTGGCCATCCTGCTGGCCATCGCGTGGAATGTGGCGTGCATGCTGGCTTAAATGAGGGCACCCCGGAGCCAACCGTATGGCTCCGGGGCGCCCTCATGTGCAGACAGTTTTTGTCCTACCGATCCACCATGGCCGCGACGTACCATGCGCCGCCGGCGTGCAGGAAGTGGGCGCGCGACTTCGTGCGGCGGGCGAACGCGGAGGCGACCGACGTGGCCGGCGGCTCGCATTCCTCCTCCGCCGTGCGGGATATGGCGCGCAGCAGCGGCAGGGTGAGGCCCTCGCGCTCCTCCTGCGTCATGCCGGACATGAGGTAGCGGCCCAGACCGATCCGTTCCGGTCGAGCTTCGGCGGCCGCGCGGCCTTCGATTCGTTCGTTGTCCATGGCGGGCTCCTTTTTCCGTTCGGCCCATCCATGCGTCCCGGCTCCTACGGCTCGACCTCGATCCAGTCGTTCCCCATCTCCCTGCGGCGGAGGTTTTCATAGCGTATCCGCTGTTCCTTGAACGGGCGGAAACCGGTCGGCAGCTCGAGCAGAGGGTACTTCGCGCGGACGCGCATCGGGGCACCCGGCTTCTCTCCCAACTCGACCTCGACGCGTTCCGGTTCGAGGCCCGTACGCTCGCGCAACCTGTGTTTCGCCGTCGAGACCGCCTGTTTCAGATCATCCGGCGTATAGGCGGAGATGTCCGCCCTGCCTTCCGTCTCGACCTTCATGTCGTATGCGACGGCCGTGTCGCCCTGTGGCGATGTGTACTTGGCGCGACGCGACGAGCAGTCGCCGAGGTTCGGGTCGAACCAATCGTCGTCTTGTGTCTCCAGCATGCCGCCCTCGTCGTCGGTGAACCTGCACTGGTTATTGGCGGCGCTGACAGACAATGGGTCCAGGGTCCAACCCTTGCCCACCGCCATGCACCCTGGCAGTTCCATGCGCGTGTCATCGCGGCCCAGGTCGCCCTCCACGGCGGCCTCGCCGTAGTCCCGGTCGCCCATCACGGACGGCTCCACGGTCATAGACCGTCGGAATGCGGCCATATCGCCGTCGCCCGCACCCGCCTTGGGCACGTACCTGCCGCCCCATGCTGTGCCCCCCGCGCCAACGAGGTAACGCGGCTTGTACCACAGATCGTCGTCATCGCCCGCGCCCGCCTTGGGTGCGAACTTGCCCGCATCGGGCATGCCCTTCGGCTGATGGTTGTTGCCTTTCGAATCAATCGCCATGATGGCCTCCTTGTTTCACTCCGGACGGGGCTATGCATACCGGGACGCATGTCCGGCATAACGGAACATCAAGGGAAAGGAGCCTGGACATGAGCGACTATGAGGGACTTGAATACGAGGCGCGTGTGGACGAGGCCATGGACGACGTTCTGGGCCGCGACGGCTGGTGTGGCGTCTGCGGGGGCTGGAGCCCCGCCGACCCGCCGATGTGCGACCTGTGCGGTGTCCGCCTGTGCGGCCGGTGCGCGGTGGAGTATCCCGACGGGGCCTTCGAGTGCCCGGAGTGCGCCAGGGCGGACATGGACCGCTACGACCGCATCATGGCGCTCGCCGCCCGCCCGGGCGTGCCCGACGAGCTGGCCGACAAGGCCTGCGAGCTGTGTGAGACGGCCGACGGGGAGGTCGCCGGCGACGAGTGGCGGCCGCTGTTGGAGCAATTGGAGGCGGTGGCCTGAAGAGCGAAGGACGTTTCCGCATAGGGCGCGGAGAAAGGTGTGTGATCATGGTCGACCTGCGAACGTTGGAGGCGCTGTTGCGCTTCGATCCGCTGCCCGAGGATGTCAAAAGGCGTATGGTCCGTCTGGATGACGGCGATGGGGTCTTGAATCCTTTCAGGGCAGAACGAACCACCGATTGTATAGGGGATTCGAGGAGACCATCCCATTCCCAAGGTCGGTCCTGATCTCGCAGCCCGCCGCGCGGTAGAATCCCTCGTTCGCTGCGGAACAGCCGCCGAACACCTCAATCCCGCGCGCAGCCGCGTGTGTCGCCCATAGCAATGCCGTTCCGACGCCCTTGCCTTGTTTGTCCGGAGCCACCGCGAGGACCCGGACAAGGCAATGCCTTAAGCCGTTCGCATCCTCCCATGAGCCAAGAAGCGCCGCCCCTGCGATGCTGTGGTGCGGGCTTTCGGCGACGAGGATGTCCCCATCGAATACGGCGTTTCCCGCAATGCCATCCACCGTACGGAAAAGTTCCACGGCCTTGTTCTTATCCTTTTCGGTCCGCGCGAAACGGAAGGTCCAGCCTTTTCTTGTGAGTTTGCGGGCTTTCTTCGTCATTTTGTCAGGCATGTCATCAAGGTTATCACCGGACGACGAGGTGATGTCGATGGGACGCATATCCACGGGCATGACCGAAAAGAAACGCACCCTTCTGGACATCGACCCCGCCGATCGCGCGCGGCTGCTCGCCTCGGCGACGGCCTACGCGGCCGGACGGCGCACCTACGTCGTCGGAGCCGTGTCCGACGTCATCGCCGCGAACGCCGGGCGCTTGGACGCGGCCGCGCGGGAGGCGCTGGCCGACGCCATACGGCCCGCCGCGGACGCGGGCGACCCCATCGACGCGCCCGCATGGACCCGCGCGCTGGCCGCGCTGGAGACGGCCGCGCCCGACGGTTCGGACGGGCTCGACGGAAGCCCCGTCGACCTGCGCATCCTGCTCTTCTGCGCGTTCCGGCACGACATGGGCGGCGACGGCGCCGGCCTGTGGACGCGGCTGCTCGACGACCCGCCGGAGGAGATCGACGGGCAATGGCGCGCCATCTCCGCGCGCGACCTGTATGAGGCCGGATACGCGCCCCAAGGCGCGCCCGAGCCGCCCATCCAGCACCTGGAGCCATTGGGGGACGCCGGCGACCCCGCGTGGGCGGACGTGTACATGGCGTTGGTCGGAGGTGGGCGATGACAGCCGCGTCTGGGGCCGCGCACGGCCTGCTGCTTCGGCACGCGGCCACGTCCGACGGACAGCGGGCGCTGCCGGTCGACCCCGCCGCCATCGCCCGCGCCGAAGGCGTCGACATGCCGCCGGTCCAAAACGCCTACGGACGCTGGGAGGCGGCAGTCGCGCTGGGCCGCGCGCTGGAACCGGACGGCGCGGAATTCGGCTGGCCGGGGGACTTCGCCTACGCCCTGCTCATGCCCGCCGAGATCATGCGGGTCATGTTCGCGTCCGACTTGGACGTGCCTGGGATGGCGCGCGGATTCGGAGTGCCATGGTGCCAGGTCCGGCGGCGCCTCGCCATGCTCGGACTCGAAGCCTATTGCGAATAGGCCGGGACGCATGGCCGGAACCGAAGGGCCGCGAAAGGCGCGGCCGGAAGGAGTCCGGGAAAATGGACGAGCATACACCGATCGATGTCCCGATCCGGTTGGAGGAATGGGACCGCCATGACCGCATCAATGAGGTCGACACCATCGTGGTCGACGTGCGCCCGATCCTCGACGCCACCGATTATGGTCGTCTTCCCGCCCCGGATGAATGGGATGCGGACTTCATCGCGGAGGAGGCCCAACGGCTGGGCTTGCTCAGATTGTGGGACGGTCCGTTCACTGTGAAACTGCCCGAATGCGGGGAGTACCCCGCCTACATTGAATGGCGCGGGACCCACAAGGTCGTCGAAGGCGCCAAGGAGCGGTTCCGCGCCCTGGCGAGGGACGAGATCCTGTCCCGCATCGAAAGGACCCAAGCCGAGCTTGACCGGCTCGTGGCCGAGTACAAGGCGATGTGACCGGGACGCATGGCCCGGACGTGACCGCGACGGACGCGGTCGGAAGGAGTCCAAGACCATGACTATAGACGAGCTTATCGAGCGGTTGAAGGCGCTGCCGAAGGACGTGCGCAGGCGTCCGCTCATGGACGGGAAGCCGGCCGTGGGGTACCGCCTCGCGCCGTTGAGTCATATCTCCGTGGAGAAGGTCCTCGCGGCTGAAGACGAGTCCTGCGGCATGGCCGACCCCGAGCTGACGGACGCGGAGAACGTCGCGGAGGCCGGGGACCGGTACGGCATGTCCGCCCGCATCGAGCGCCGCGCGCTCGCCTTCTTCGACTGAGGGGGGCGGACATGGATTCGACATCGGACAAGCGGATCGCCGCAATGCGCGGCTCATTGATGGACACCGCGCTGGAGGCGGCGGAATCCCGCGGGCAGGGGCTTGCGGGCGTGGCGCATGTGCTGTACGCCCTGTACCGTGACGACGGTTTCGCCGGACGCCTGCTGCGCGCGCACGGGCTGGAGTCGGCGGAGATACGCCGGCTCATGGGAACGGTTCCGAACATGCCGCTGGCCGACGGCGGAAAGCCGGTGCCGAACCTGTCCACCCGCCGCATTCTGAAGCACGCGAACGACACCCTGGAGGTCCTGCGGTACCTCCAGGGCAACGACCAAGTGGCCGGACTGCTCGCCTCGCATGGCATCGGAAAGCCCGACCGCCAGCCGACGCAGGCGCAGGTTCTGGCCGCGGCGCAAGCGGGCATCGAAGCCGCTGGACCGTTGGCTTCCGGACGGGACTATGGGATGGATCCCGGCCACCTCGCCCGCGTACGGCTCATGCTCGAGGCCGCGCTCGATGGGGAGGGTGCCCGATGATTCCGTTGTGGAACGTAGAGGAATTGGAGGCCGTTCTGCCCGATGATTGCAGGGTGGAACGGAAGAGCGCCCGCATCGACGTCAGGCGGGGACGGGTCACGACGCGGATAATGGACAATCCCACGGGCGGCGACGGCGTGCTGGCGTCGCGCCACACATCCTACATGGACATCGACCGCATCGTCCTACCTGAGTTCGACGCGAAGAGCATCGCCGCGTTCGTCACGGGTCCACTGCCGCAGTCGGAACGGCGGCTACTCAGGGTCGAGGATTATCTGACCGCCATCCGTGACGACGGCGACACGTTCCGAGCCGGTCTTCGCGAGTCCATGCTGGGACGTTGGAGGAGCCTATGCCATTGGCGTTCGAGACTATCCGCCGACCCTGTGCGTGTGTTTATCCACTGGCTCGAATGCGAGACGGCCTACGCGCCCTACGGGGGCGAGGCGAACCGGCTTTACCAGCATATGGCCGACATATTGGAGCGGACTTTTCTGAAGTAAAGACAAAGCAGCGGATGGAGGAGGACGAGTGAACGCACGGACCGAAACACTGGCTGAGGTCATCGACTGGCTCGGAGACGAGGCGGACAGGGAATGGGAGCGCGCCAAAGACGGCCTGAGCGACGGATACGGCGGGTTCGACGCCTACACTCGGGCAATCCAGCACTGTCAGGACATGATTGTCGAGGATGAGGCTTCGAGTGGGAAACACGCGGAAATCGCCCTGTTGAAGCATTTGGCCGACACGTTCGATGAACGGCTCCGCAAGGCCGAACAGGCCAAGGACGGGGAAGCCGGCTACACGTACAACGACGGCCAGTCGGACGCCTTCGGGTGGGCGGCGACCTACTGCCGACTCATGCTCGAACGGGAACGACGGCACGAAGGAAAGGAACGGAACGATGCATGATTTCTCGCAATGGCTCCAATCAGCGGGCGGTACGGATGATGTGTGCGTACTCCTTATCGTCGGGGCGATTTTATGTATAGCCGTCGTTTTTATGACTGAATCTGTCATTCCGATTCTGCTCGCGTTCGGATGCCTCTTCCTGTCCTTCGGCTTGTCCTCTCCAAGCCTTGAATCGGAAATCGAGCAAATCTGGGGATTGCAGGAGGTCTCGTCCGAATGCGACCTCCCCGACCACGACCTGCCGACCAAGAACATGAAATGCTACGTGACCAACGGAAAAGGACATAAGGAATTGGTCGAAATCCGCGTATCAAAGGACGGCACCAAACTCGGCCTGTACGACACGGACGGCAAGGCACTGAAACAGACGGGAAAGGAATAGTACATTGAAGGACTTCACGAAATGGGCGGCCATGTGGGACGCATACGCCGAATCCAATCCCGGCGACCCCACCCCCGGCACTCCCGCCGCCATCTGCTCCAACATCGGCTTGATAATGGCGATAGGCGGTCTTATCGGAGCCTTCATTCGCTTGGCCTCGGAGTCGGACAAACTGGTCACGACAAGCGTGGCGTCGTCTCTGGCGGCCCTTCTGGGCGTCGCATTGCTGCTCGCGTCATCCTTCCTGCCATCCCACAACGACGTCCACATATCCGAACCGCCCACATTGTCCGAGCAAATCGAGGGGGCATGGAATCTGAACGAGTTGGATGATTGCGAAAACATGGGCCATGGGCTGATGGATAGTCCAAAACTCCCTAAGTCCAGTCTTGAGGATGGCGACTGGAAGTGCGTGGCCTACGCCGACAACCAGCGAACCGAAGTGACCGTTCACATCAAGGGCGACAAGGTCGGCCTGTACAAAGCCGACGGCAAGGCGTTGTTGGCGAAAGGAAAGGATTAGAACATTGAAGGATTTCTCGAAATGGGCGGAGTTGAGCACCAAAGGCGAAGCGAACCTGTGGCCCATCTTCCTCTGCTGTGTAGCCGGTCTGCTTATCGTCGGGATGGTCTGTTTTCTCCTGATGGATGCTCTTGAGGGGGTATTCGAGTTCGTTTTCGGCGTGCTGCTTGCCGGAGCCTTTCTGGTGGCGATGCTTGGCCTTGCGGTCGCAGGTCAGGAGGAATCGTCCACAGAGGCCGAGGATAAGTCATCCGATACCGCCATCTTCACCGTTCAGGTCGAGAAGGAGTTCGGCGTGCGCAACCTGTCATGCCCGGCCAAGGTTATGGACGCGACGTCCGACCTGCCCGACGCGGGCACATACCGGCGCACCGTCTCGGACGGCAGGGACGATTCGGCCCTGAAGGACGTGACGCTCATCGTGACGGCGGACAACAAAGTGGGACTCTACGACAATCAAGGAAAGGAAATGAAATGATTGACCTGACCGAGTGGGCGAACGGTTCCCACAACAGTTTCGGGGACGCCATATATATGGCGACGTTGACCACGGTGCTGGTTTTCGCCGTGCTGGGCGTCGTCTGGCGGGCGGGCAGACGCTTGGCGCTTCGCGCGACGCATCGTATCCCACGGGACGCCCAGCCATTGCTGGAGGACACCAAATTCGTCATATGTCTGGCCCTTGTGGGCGGCTTCGGACTGCTCCTGACGTTGAACCCCGGTCTTCTCGTTCTCCCGAAGGATACCACGTTCACCGAACAGGTGGCGCGACAGGCCGGATTGGAGGCGTTGTCTTGCCCGACCATCCTCGACTCCAAGTACATGCCCAGTCAGGGCAGGTACGAATGCGAGTACGTGGACGCGAAAGGAAAGGCGCACGACATGAGCCTGCTGGTCGCGTCGGGCGACAGGGTATGGCTCTACGACACGAACGGCAAGGCGCTGAAACCAACCGGAAAGGACGAATGATGGTCGATTTCTCAAAATGGGAAGAAGCTTGGAAATCCTACTCCCCATCCAATAATGCAACACCCGGAAGCCCGGCCTACATTTGCAATGAAATCGGCATGACGTTGGCGATAGTGGCCGCAGTCCTTGTCTTGGCTGTGACAGTGTACGCCTACGCCACGGGAGAGGATATCGAACATGGAAAAACGTCCCACATCATCATGTGCATGTTCTCGTTGGCTATCGTGGGAGTGATTCTCATGTTCATGTCAGAACAATTACCCTCCCATTCGACCTCCAGCACGAAGCCACCCACATTATCCAAGCAGATAGAAAGAACTTGGAATCTGGATGCTCTGGATGGTTGCAAGAGGATAGGCGGCGAAGGTGTCTTTGACGGCGAGGATTTGCCTGATTCGCGGTTGAAGGATGGCAATTGGGATTGCGTCGCCCACTCAGACAAGCACACGCAGCATGTGACGGTTTATATCAAAGGCGACAAGGTCGGTCTTTACGACATAGGCGGCGATGCCCTGAAGACAAAGGAGGAAAAGTGAACGGTTTTTCAAGAAAGGCCCTGGCGACACTTCTGGTCCCGGTATGTCTGATGTGCGCCGGATGTGACGAATCCGTTGCGGAAGACACCGGCACCCAGTCGGAGGCCGGAACGGAGAAATCCGTCACCGACTGCGCCAATTACGACGACGGCCGCACTGGGGAAGGTTACAGCGTTAGGGAATGCGAGATGAAGCTGCGCGACGGTCGTCGCGTGACGTGCGCCGTCCTGATCGGTTATCGCAAGGGCGGCCTGTCCTGCGATTGGGCGAACGCCACAAAAGCAACCGAAAAGACGGAGTAGCCCGCGCCGGGACGCATGGCCTTGGCATGACCACAAAAGGCGCGGCCGAAAACCAAAGGAGCCGAATATGGGTGTCAAGGACATCGAGCCAATGAGCGTGGAACAGGCGGAGAACCCCGCCGGCGAATGTCTCCTACATCATCGAACTGGAGAGCTGACACGACCCCCCGAGGAGGAATACTTCGAGCGCGTCCGGCGGCTGTATGGTTACGAACTCGTCGGAATCATCGAACTGGGGGACGCGTGGGACGAAGCCGACGGCAAGGAAGGCCGCGATAAGCAATCGGAAGGCGGGGAGAATGACCATGACGCCGAATAGGCCGGACGGTGCGGACGCCTTGGAAGAGCTCGCCGGCTGGATCTCCGATCGTATAGACGAGGCGCAGGCCGAGGCCGCGTACTCGCCAAGACTGGACCGGAACGGCCGCATGTATCTGCAGGGCCGCTTCGACGCGCTGAGGCAGACGCTCCGGCGCGTCAAGGATTTCTCGGACAAGAACAAGGAGGACGGCCATGACGCCTAGGGAATACTGGGAACGGCTCAGACGGTCGTTCGACGATAAATACGTCGAAGAGGTCGAAGAACGCTACGGAAAGGAGGACGGCCATGACGCCGAACCAACTCATCGAACAGCTAAGAAACCTGCCATCTGAGGTGATGGACAGACCCATCATGGACGACGATGATACCATCGCGCCCGGCTGGTCGCTCGCCCCGGCCGACATCCGCATCGGAACTGGCGAATTCCTTACCAACGGCGACATCGGTGTCATCCCCGACCCAGACAAGGACCCGGATGAGGATCTGAAGGCCGAGGCCGAGGAGTGGGGGATGCCCCTGCAAAGGGAGCGCCGCGCCACGTTGCATTCGTATATGGAGGACTAATGCGAGACACCGAGGAGAACTGCTGGCTGTTGCTGGATATGGCCCGCGCCATGGGTGGCTACGGCTATGACGAGATGTGGTGGGCTGACGTGTACGAGCCGGACGATTTGGAGTACTCCGCGCCCACCCTGTATGAGGCGTTTGTCCATTCGGATGATTACGATCCGGGCGCCCATTGGGTGCGACGCAAGGAATACGGCGACGGCTTCGAGTCCGTCACGGAGGAAAGCCTGCTGGCCGACGCCTGGCACATGCGCGACGACATCGTGGAACTGGCCCGGCGCGGGGACGTGCGGGAGAGCCTTCCTGACATGGACTTCAATGCGCGGCTGGCGAGGCTGGAGACCGGGGCATAGGTACTCCTGACACCAACGGAAGGATACGGAATATGACCTACGATCGCAAAGATCCGGACGAGGTGCTGTCGCACGCGGGGGAGGCGACCTGGGAGGATGGACAACGCCTGGGTGTCAAAGACGGACCGTTCGGGCCGATCAGCTACCAACCGTTGAAGGCTGGCGTGGCATTGTCGTTCGATACACCTGATGACCAGCACGGCACGGTGCTGCTCACCCGCGAAATGGCGGCCGCCTTCGGGCGTTGGCTGATTCGGCAGGCGGAGGAGTAGCTCAAAATCCGTCAAAGGAACATCCCCACAGCCCATGGAAGCATGGGCTGTGGGGATGTTCCTTATGCCTTACGCCTGCTCGCGCTCCCAATATTCCACGAACGAGATGTGCGCGGTGGAGATGACATACTTGCGCGGGTTCTCGATGGCCGTCCTATCCCAGCATTCCACTGAATCATAATCCCCATCACAGTAATGCTTCCAAGCATACTCGGGCACGTTCTTCACGCCCGTGACGGCGAAGAACGGCTTGGTCAGATCGATGGGGTCGGTGGTGTCGATGAACGTCTCCCTGACGCCGTTGATACCAAGCCCCTTCACGATTCCTTCGATATGGATGCGCGTTACTTCCATTTTCAGCTCCTTTTCCGCTCGCCGGGACTTTCCCGTCAGACGATCCCCTCATGCGTCCCAATCCGCACCGCCGTCCGCCCATCCGGGACGCATGTCCCCAGCACAACAGAAAGGAGCCGATCATGACCATCAATCTTCACGACATCACCGGGCAGGAGTCGGGCGTCATCCTCGTCGATACGGGCGCAGGGCGTCAGAATGTGGTCGCCAATTGGGGCGACAGGGACGGCCTACCGTATTTCATGCCGTATTACGCGGCGACGAATGACCCGTTCCCGTTCCTTTTCATGGACGTCGCCGACATCCATGTCGACAGGCCGCTCGTCCACAAGGGCCGCCTGCGCGACGAGGTCGCCCACGACGGCTTCGACGACTGGAACCCGCTCAACGACGACTTGGAATCCGACGAGCCATGCACCGTATACCCATTGTCGAACGGCTGGACGGTCGTCGCGCCGGAGAACTGGAATTGAAGGAGTCGCCAAAATGGAACACGTCACAAGCGACCTGAAACTCATCGACAGGCTCTGGAACGACCCGACCTACGGTCTGGACGGGTTCAGTACGGAAGGCGGCTACATCCAGCCCATCGACCGCGACCAAGCGGTCGATGGGGACGGTCACGCCAACTACGACGGATACGTCCTCAGCCGTGAAATCGAAGACGACGATTCGCCCGTGTCGGAACTGGAAACCTACCAATTCGACGCGGACACCATGGAATCCTACGCAAGGAGGTGGTGAACCATGCTTGACCTTGAACAACTGCTATCCGACCTGCGCGATTTGGAACACGAACTGAATTCGATGGGCGTCGAAGCCGTATTGGACGAGCGGGATGATGGAATGCCGGAATTCCACTTCGGAGAGTTCGGCGGCGGACTCAGCTGGTGGGTCAACAAGGGATTCTACCTCACCATCTGGGCCGGAGACCTCAGCGACGTCTATGACACCGATATCTTCTGCGAGTTCCGGCATGAACTGATGCGCCGTCTCGCCGACCAATATGAGGGGAAGGCACAAGACACGCGCGACGCGTGGGGTAGGCTCTGCGGCGATGATTCGCCCATGCCGGACAATCTGGTCAAAAAGGCTGACGGATATTCAAGTCAGGCCGAAAAGCTTCGTGACGCCATCAAGGATGACGGGGTGCCCGTCTTCATCGACGACTTCGCCGACTTCAAGCTGCTTCGTCAGCACGACCCATACGACCTTCTGACCGGCACCACCGGAGACCGCTTGCGAAAGATGGGGCTGGTGGAACGCAAATACAACAGAGACCAAGTGTTTGACGAACTGACCGACAAGGGTCGCGCGGCTATCGAATACACGGAGCGAACCATGGGGATAAGCCTGAAATAACCTTCGAAACGGAAAGGAGGAAATCATGACCGCAATCAACAAGACCTTGAAGAAACTGCGCGTCCTGCGGAAGGAGCTGGCCGGCATTGGCTTCGAAATCACCATCGGCAAATCCGAATACTTGGACGAGGCGGCCCTCATCGATACGCCGGGAGACGTGTTCCCTTATCGGTTCGTCTCCGTCCTGCCCGACGGCCGCATGTCCTGGGAGGACGTCAACTACGACCAACGGAAGGACTCCTTCGAGGTGTTCCACGAAGAGTTCCTCCAGCGCCTGGCCGAGGAGTACGAGTACAGGGCCGAGGACAAGCGGCGCGCATGGCTGGCCCTCTGCGACGACGAGGAGGCGCCGCTACCGGACCCGCCGGCCCGCAAGGTGGCCGGATATGAGCGTATGGCCGCGGCCATACGAGGGCTGGCCAAGGAAACGGAGGAGGAATGACGTCCGACACGGACTGGTGGATACGGCTGGCCCGGACCAGCCCCGCGGGCGCGGCGTGGCTGTATCTCCGGGAACTGTTCGAATCCGACCATACGCACGGATTCGACGACTTCATGGAGGACGACGGCTTCATGCGCCTACGCGCGCCCGGCTATTCCGAAATCCAAGTGACCAGCGGCGGCGAGCGGATGTGGCCCCGATGGAAGGCGTATCTGTTCACATCCGACGGACGCAGGCGCACGGTCGACGGTCCCCGGGATGTGGGGTTGACGCCGGATCGGGCGGCCGAACTGTTCTTCCGTGACATCATGGCGTCAATCGAATAGGGGGAGGATCGATGATTTTCGACGATGGACGGCGGATGCTGAGGCTGACGGTCATAGACACCGGTTTCTTCGACGAGGATATGACCTTCGAGCTGTTCGGGGACGAAGGCGAGCCGGATGCCGACGGCATCAGGCGCGTGCCGGACGTGAAGGCCATCCTGGAGCGCGCGTTCGGCGCGCTGGAGGATCCGGAGACGAACCAGGGCCACGTCCTGCACGCCGCATGGGCGCTGGCGGAACCCGGCGACCCGGCCCATGACGAGGCGGGCTGGCGTGAGACGGGCGGGGACTTCCACCGGACCACACGGACGCTGGACGTGGGCTCCATCGGCGGGCACCGCTTCGTCCACAAGACGCCCGATCCGGACTGGAGGCTCTGACGCCTCCGGTGGCATTTCAGGTCCGCCCGCCGGGACGCATAACCTTCGGCAAAAGGAAACGGAGGATAAATCATGAGCAAAACCGGCACGGACGGCAGGCGCGAGCCACCACAGACCGCTGTCGTCATACTCACCGCGCTGCCGCTCGCGTGCGCCGCGCTCGCCTACGCATGGCTCGGGACGCCGCTGCCGCGATGGCTGGCGCATCTGCCGTGGCGGAAAATACTCCAAGCGCTGCCGCCGCTCGCGCTAGGGGCCACGTGCATTCCAACGCTTCGCCTCATGCGCGTCGCGTACCACGGGCTTATCCATTGGCGCCTGACCATCGGAGAGACGTTCAGAGCATGGCTCGCAGGGGCGCTGGGACTGATTCTCTGCGGACTGCTTCCGCTGGGCACGCTAGACGCCTTCATTCATGGACAGTGGATCACGGCGATCACAGGCATGCTTATGCTCGTCATGATTCCGATCTGCGCGAGAATCATCCGACTCTACACGGAGGCCACCGATACAGTGAAATCGGATTGGCCCCGGCGTCTGCTGTTCCGACGCCATCAGCTTCTGCTGGAAAGGCTCGAACGGTCGAAGAGGGGAGACATGGGCCCTATTAATGAAGACGAAGGCACTTACCAACCCCACTGGAGCAGGTGGGTCGATTACGGTGGATTGGAACTGCCATGCCCGTTGGATCTGTACCCGGAATGGTTTAAAGAGAACGAATCCGACCTCGAGGCATACGCTGCCTACCACCCCGTTCTGCTCGTGAACCTAAAGGCGGCAAGAAAAAGGAGAAGTGAGGCATGATGACCGATTTGAAAGACTTCATCGACATCGGCTGTGCCGCCATCGTGGCCGACGTGGATGGCGTGGAGAAGCCATGCGGCGGACCCGTCGTAGCAATCCGCCACTGGCCGGATTACGGTGATGGGGAAAGCTATGGTGGTGTCTGCCAACAGCATGCGCAACAGGCTGGCGCTGACCTTATTCCGTTGAAGAACATTCCCAATCCACTGCTTCTGCCGTTCTATCTCACTTATGAGGATATTGACGACAGCAGTCCATCCACCCAACCGCAGGTGGGTGATTATGGTGTGGCGGTCCGTGACAATGCTCACGGTCAGGAGGAAATACCCTTCCACATCGAGCAGGATGACCGCACCGGTCTGCCGGTCGCGGTTCTGAACGCTCAACTGTATGCGAAGCCGGAAGATGATATAGAAGACGGCCAATATGTGAGCCTATTTCAGTTGTATCTCGACGGTTTCGAGTTGAGCAGGACAGGCCGGAAGCTGATGAAAACCGAACAGGACCGCTGATGCCATGCATTGGATAAAAGAGATAACCCAACTGATTTTAAGTCTAGTCCAACTGGTCGCGGCGTTAAGTCTTATCGGATTAATCATCGCACCCCCATTGACGAATGGACTCAATCAGTTGAAAACCGAAATCTGGGGACGGTCAATCACCTTAGAGGCCACCGCCACCGACCGGCAGGGCAATCCTGTTCCCAACGTGACGGTCACGGTCGTCCATGACGATGGCACTCCCTACAAGGATGGTGACGGTAATCCCGCCAGAGACGTCACCGACAAGAACGGCAAATACAAGATCAAGACGACCGTCAAGGGGTCCTACCGGTTGGAGATCGTTCCGCCGCGGCAAAACCAAAAGGAGTGATGAATCATGGTGGACATGGAGACGATGTCGGGACGCATGAGAGCGGACGTGAGATACGTATTCCATGAGACCGGCCGGCTCTGGCCGGTGGCCGACGCGCACGGCGCGGTCGTGCTGTTCAACTCCAAGGACGCCGCCGACCTGTACGCCGCGGAGCATGATGCGACCGTCGGCGCCCCGATACCGACGATAAAGGCCGCCGCGCTCTGGAGCGCCGCGCGCATGACCCTGGCCGCCGACGGCGGAACGTATGAGGTCTCGGAACTACCCGATATGGAGCGCCGGACCGACACCAAGCGCCCGGGTGCGAGGATGAGCGGATTGTCCACGATGGACATCCTCGCAAAGACCCCGGAGGACGCGCTTGCCCTCGCCGACCGCGCGGGCCACGCCGCTGTCAAAGCGGTCGGAAAGGGCCTCGCCCCGAATCTGGCGATCGGCCGCCTCGTGTACCGCGAACGGCGTTGGATGGAGGAGGGCCTATGACGCGCAGGTATTACGCCGTGCTGACCCGGACGGACATGCCGATCATCCCGTACCATGTCCATGCGTTCGACTCGGCCGCCCGCCGCGACGCCTGGTGCGCGGGTCCGGTCCCGCGCGGATTCGACGCCCAGCCCGCCACGGCCCATGCCGCCCTGCGGGACATCCGCGCCGACATGCGCCTCGACGGCGCATGGGGTGTCACGGTCGACGAATATCTGGAGCGCCATCCGGAGCGTTGGCACGACGGCGCCCATGACGCCACGATGGCCGATGCGGCCGCGAGCCTTCACGTCTGGTGGCGCTGGTGCGAGGTGAACCGCTGGGAGCACGAGACGTGGGCCGTGTACACGCCTTTGGATGACCCGGCCGACGCGGCGCTCGCCGTCAGGCTGGGGGAGAGGCTTCGGAAGTTGAAGCCATACTCCGGCGTCCTGGACAGGATGTTCACCGGCTTCTCCGACCGCCTGCCGAACGGGGAGCGCGCGGACACGGGCTGGGCGCCGCCGACGTCCACGGCCGTCATGGACGATGGACTGAGGGAGCGCATGCGCCGCGCCATCGGGGCGCGGACGTGGCAGGAGTTCCTCGACGCGGTATACAAGCTTGGGCTGTTCCGGGAGGACTAAGGCATGGATGATCGGCCTTCCGTCTCTCCGGCCGCCGCATAGCCCATCGCCGTCATCCCAAGGGCGGGCCGCCGGTCCGCCCTTTCCTTATGCCTTCAAAGGAGTCCAGGTCATGCCCACGCCATCGTCATATCCGCCCGAACCGTCGCTCGACGCCATCGAGGGGCGCGCCACGTTCGACGGGCACGTCGTCCGCCTCGAGCGCTGGGGGCGCGAGGCCGACCGCCGGCGCTGCGCGTACGCCGCCGCGCCCATCGCCTCGGTGCGCGGCGCCCGGGTCATGACCACGCCGGACGCGGCCTTCCTCGTCATCGACGTCGTCGCCCCGGACAACCGGCCCACGGGCATACCCACGCGCCCCGGCGCGCTGCTCCGGTCCGTCTGGACGCTCCGCGTGCCCGACCCAGCCAAGGCGGCGCGCTTCGCGGACATGGTGGCCCGCCACGCGCCCGCGGAGGCCGTTCCGTTGGATCGCGCGCCGCGCGCCGACCGGAGGCCCGTGCTCCTAATCGCCGTCGCCGCCATGCTCGCCGCGTCGCTGGCCGTGCTGGGCGGCTGGACCGCCTACGAGGCCGGCCGGCCGGAGCCAGTGAGGACGAAGGTCGTCAAGCGCACCGTGGTCAGGGAGCGGGTCCGCACCGTCACATCATGCCCCACCCAGACCCCACCGGCGGCGCAGGGGCAGGCCCCGGCCGCGACGACGGAACCGGAGACGGACACGATGCCCCAAAGCCAGCCGGCCCAATCCACTGACAGCCAAAGCCAATCGCAATCGACGGACACGGACTCCGGGACGCATGACGACGGGCGGAACCAGACGCAGGAGGGGGATTCGGATGTTTCCGGAGCTGAGGGAGACCAAACCGGACAATGAGACCGCCGCGGGCATGCTCGCCCGCGCGGTGCGGCATGACCTGTCGAGCATGGCGCGCGTCAGGGCCGTGACCGGCACCCTGGACCAATGGCTGGCGCCCGTGAGGGGAAGCTCCAAGCCGCTGTTCGCGTTCGAGGGCAGGTCCATCATGTACCGGGTCGACGCCGACGGGGCGCGCAGGGTGCGCCCATGGGCGGGCAAACATAAGGTAGATTCGGGACGCATGGCCGCATAAAATGAACAACAGAAAGGAGGTCGCGATGAATCTGAAGGCACGCTTAAAAACGGCGATCGCAAAACGAAATGCCCTGACGGTGGATCAAATGGCTCAATTGTTGGGCTGCCCCAAGCAGGTCGTACTCAATCTGGTCGAGCTGGGGAGGCTGACTCCTTTATCGACGAATCCGTTGGTTTTTTCCCAAGAGGAGGCCCAACGGGGCAAGAAGGAATACGATAGGCGCCAGGAGGCGTTGACGGAAATCATTCGCTTAGGGGAGGGGCTGGAATGATCTCCGCCTTTTTGGATACGAACGTACTGTTGGGAATAACGGAGACGGATCTATTGTTGTCCCTATCGGAAACAGGCGGTATGTTGCGTCCATATTGGTCTGAGTACGTTTTTGATGAACTAAAGGAACATCTCCCTGAAAGGCTCGAAGAATCAGGTTCGGAGGATGCTTTTAGGAAAGCTTGCAGACGTATAGATGCCATGAGGTACGCCTTTCCGGAAAGCATGGTTCCTGCATCGAAATGGGAATTGTATTCCTCAATTGCGGAAAAATACGTCAACGACCTCGACGATACGCAAATCCTGGCGGGAGCGATTGCCTGCAATGCGGATTGTCTCGTGACCGACAATCTCAAGGATTTCGACATCAAAGGCATTCAGAGACTGTTTGGAATTTCGACAACATCTACGGATATGTTCCTGCAAACCGTTTTTCATTGTCATCCAACGGTTTTTTGGGATTCGGCGGAGAAGATGGTCAGGAGACACAACAAACCCCCACAGACCCTGGAGGAGCTTTCCAATATCCTCAAGGACCATGGAAGAACGGGGATAGCTTCAGACATGGAGGCCGAAGCCAGAAAAAGACAAATAACCTCGCTGCCCCGAGTGTCACAACACCAAGGACGGGACTCCTTAGGTCGTTTCACGGCCATACAGGGAGACGACTCTGACTTATTCGACGTTTGGGGCCCAAATGGCAATGGTTATTGATTCATCTCGCAAAGAACCACAGGGGCGGAATCATCATGCCGATGGTTCCGCCCCTGTCGTATCGTCCATCCAAGGCGGCGGTTCAGGGGGTTTTGATGAGAGAGAGAAGGCAACCACCGCCCCCGGCGGGCGCCTTCGTGCTATGCGCGCATCAGGCGGCGCCATGCCCACATGGTTACGCCCGGCGTGGCGACGGCGAGGAACGCCAGATAGAACGTGGTGGTCCAGCCCTGCGATTGGGCGGTGATGGTCGCCGCGAGCAATGCGAGGCAGATGATGGTGTAGACGGCTTTTCCGATGGTCTTCATGGCGGGCTCCTTTTTCTCCGTTGCCCTCGTCATGCGTCCCGGCGCGGCTGCACCGGGACGCCAACGGCGCGCTCCAGGGTCCAGCCGCGGTTCAGACGATTGGAGATGACGTTGGCCGGAATGCCGATGCGCTCCGCCCACTCGCGTACGGTCAGCCTTTCGCCGCCGACGGTGATGGTCCTTGGCTCCTTTCGCACGGGCCGGGACACGGCGTCCATCCGCGGTTTAGACGGTTGGAGATGGTCGCCACCGGAATGCCGGTGCGCTCCGACCATCCGCGAATGGGCAGCGTCTCGCCGCCCACGGTGACGGCCTTTCGCCGCACAGGCCGGGATACCGCGTCCTCCGGCGTCCAGCCGAGCTTGATGCGCTTGCCGATGAGACCGGCCGGCACGCCGTTCTCCCGTTCCCATTCGCCCGGCGTCAGCGTCCGCCCGAAAGCCGTCACGACCACCGACGCGGCCGCCGGACGGACCGGGACGAGCACCGCGTCTGCGGCCTCCCATCCGTGCTCCAGGCGCCAGATGAGCGTCTCGACGGTCATCTGGCGCCAGCGGACCCATTCCTCCACGGTGCGGGTGCGTCCGCGCACGGTCGGCTTCGTCCCCTTATCCATGTCCCGCGCCATGCGTCCGGGCATAGCCGAGGCGCATGGTTGATCTGATCATCGCCGGCGGAACCCGCCGGGAACGCTCCAAGACCCTGCTCCAACGGCTTGAGGGAGGCGCGGGCCGCCGTTGGCTCATCGCCGTGCCCTGTGGTCTGCCCCATGACATGCCGGATGGCATCCATGGCATCGGACTCAACGACCTGGACGGCGCGCTGGATGCCGTGGGGCGCGTGCGGTCCGGCGACACGCTCGCCGTCGAGTCGGTCGACTACTGGGCCATGGGAGCCTCGGAGCCCATCCCGAATCCGGACAACAATCCGAACGTGGCCCGCTGGAATGCGATGGCCGCGTCCGCCGCCCGCAAGCGCGCCCGCTTCCGCCACGCCATGCAGGCGCTGCCCGACGGCGCGACCATCATGATGACGGCCTCCACGCTGGAGGCGGCGGAGCGATTGCTTGGATCGTTCCCGATGGGCGTCTCCTATGTCGGTTGCGAGCGGGTGGATCTGGACCGCCGCACTGCCTTCCACCCCGGCATGGCCGCCTGAGACCCCGGCGACCCAACGAAGCCCCTGGAAAACAATCACGTTTCCGGGGGCTTTTTATTTCAGTCGACGTCATTGCCTGAAAGTCGAATCCTTGGCTCCCCCTGCGGCACGGCGCGAATCGGATGGCGACAAACTATCCCCCAAAAGGACGAAAGCCCGTCAGAGGGGCCAAAGAATCGTTTTCAGGGGCAAAAGCCGGCCCGCGCGTCGGCTGGTGATGATGACGGGCGGAGGCGAATCAATTTCATCGGCGGGCGTTTCCGGCGAAAATCGGCGAAAATCCGTATGCGGATCCGTATGCACTTTCGGTTTTCGCGGGCAGGAGGTGCCCCAATGCCTACAGGCAGTAGGGCTGGAGCCCGATTCCATCGTCGGCCGTATGCAGTCGTATGCACCGTATGCAGTTCCCTTAAAAGGAAAAAGGCCGAAAAAGGTCCAACTCCCAAAAGAGGTGCATAAAGTGCATACGGCTTCTTTGATGCTCGCTCAGCCCTACTGCCAGGCCGATTCCTGCTTGCGGGCAAAAAGTGCATAATCAGTGTATACGGCTGCATACGAAGTGCATACGAACTGAATGATGTGATGAAAGTATGAAGATGTCCTCTGGAGTCGAAGGGGAGGACATTTTCGGCCTTCCTCTTCCCTGCCCGCATCCATGCCCTTCAGGCCCGCTCCGGCTCGAAATTGATCGCTAATCGTTTTTAGGCGTTTTCGGAATTGTTTTCGGATGTCCGTCGCTTCACCGCGTCCTCCGTGGACGCATAAGAACGGACATGCTTCAATGGATCATCCTTGCGCTCGGCCTGTACCTTTGCGCCAGAAGGCACTGGTTCGTCGGCCTACTTCTCGTCCTCATCTCCGGCCGTTGGCTGGCCGCCGCGGTCGGCGTCCTGCTGCTGGCCCTGGCGGCCGCCGCCCTCATGGCCGCCTCCGACTCCACCCCATCGGACATTTGGACAGGGGAGCGGCCAATGGAGCCGCTCTCCGCGCCCCGCGGACCGGAGCCCGTGTCCTACGGCGTGGGCGACGCAGCATTCGCCGCCTGGCTCGCCGCCCCCAACGTCCACGGCAGGCCGGCCGCGGGACTGGAGGCCACCGCCGTCGCCGACGGCATGGACGGATACAACGTGGCCGCCGGGGTGGCGGGGGAGGACTCTGTGGCCCGCATGCTCGCCTCCATGGGCATACGGGACGCGCACGTCTTCCTCTCCTGTCGGAACCCGGGGGACGCGACCGGCAGGGCCGACATCGACGTCGTGGTCGTGTCCGGCCGGACCGTCTGGCTTCTGGACGCCAAGCACTACCGCCCGGCCTCCCCGGACGCGTACCTGGTTCCGACGCCCGGCCTCGACTCCATGCGCGGCGGCGGGGAGCTGCGGGCCTACGACTCCAACACGAACCTGAACGTGCCCGTCGGCTCGCTTGCAGGCGTCGCCCCGGTGAGGACCTACCACGCCAGCGGCAACATGGCCTGGGCGGCCGACTCCGTCCGCTCCGGACTGCCCACCGGCCTCGACGTGAGGCCCGTCGTCCTGCTGTCCCGCACCACGGGCGGCGTGTACGGCGTCATGCGCGGAACCATGTTCCCCGGAGCCGTTTCCGTCATGCAGGCCGACGCATGGGCCTCCACGTTCACGGACGCGCCCGCCGATCCGCGGGCCGTCGGATACTTCGGGAGGCTATTAAAATCGTGACCTGGAACAATGACATGCGGACGATATGCCGCGCCATGCTGGATGCGGCCGACAATGGGACCACGCACGCCGTGTACGTCTGCTGGACCGCCTACGGCGGATTCGCCGACGCGGATGCGCTGCTCGGCCTCGGCTCCGGCAGGTACATGGAGCTTCCACCCGACGAGCGCGAGCTCGCCCGCGAGAAGGTGACGGCGCTCGGCTGCGATTTGAAGACGGCCGCCGCCCGGCATGGCGGGCCGGAGCCGACGGAGGCGCGGCTGACCCGCGTCCACGGCGTCGGACTGGGACTGGACGTCCGCACAGGCCGGCCGGAATGGGCGGCGGACCCCGACGGCATGCCCGCGGACCTGTTCCTGGAATGGAGGGCCGGCCTGAAGACGACCCGCGCGGCCCGATGGGTGCGCCGGCATGCCGTGGCCGACACGGACCCGCTCTGGGAGTCGCTCAAGGAGACGGCGGACGTGCCGAAGTGGTTCGGACGGGACCTGTACGGGGAGCTGGACGCCGATACGCTGGCGCTGGCCGCCGCGTACGGCTGGGACGACCCGCGCGTCCGCGCCCGCCTGCACGACGCCGTGCGGGCCGCGGCGAAAGAGAATTAGCCCATCCGCTCGCGCAGGACGCGGGCCTTGCGGTCCGCCGACCAGTCGGACTTGATATGGAACGGCGCACCTTTGGCGACGCTCGCGCCGTCGATGCGCCAGGGCTCGCACTTGCCCGACTTGTGGACGACGACGCCTTTGGCGTGGTCGTGGGCGATCCAGACGTCCATGCGTGATTCATGCACGCGTCCGCAGCGCAGGCCGTAGCGGCCGTCGATATCCTTTTTCAGTTCCTTGAGCCTCATGCGGTGGGGCTATGCGTGCGGAAGGCCGCCGTCGGAATGAGAGCCGCAGCCGGATGATCCCGGGCGCCAACCACGACATGCCGCGTTCGATAATCGACAAGGCTATGACCGACCGCATCATGCGCGTCGTATTCAGGGACAAGCTCGTCCATCAGAGAGAGCACGCGTCCGGCTACGCCTGGGCGAACCCCGATGACCTGACCAACGAGCAGTGCGGTGTCATCGAACAGGTGCCGGACGGCGGCCACGGGGCACAAGCATCCCAAAACGGGACATTCCGTCAATAGGGGGCTGATAGGGGTTTTTCGGCCGGAAAGCCGTATGCACCGCCGTATGCACTTTTGATTCCGACGGGCAGGAAGTGCCTCAATGCCTACGGGCAGTAGGGCTAAGGTCGGATTCCATCGTCATCCGTATGCAGTCGTATGCACCGTATGCAGTTCCCTTAAAAGGAAAAAGGCCGAAAAGACTCCAACTCCCAAAAGAGGTGCATAAAGTGCATACGGCTCTCTGCATGCGCTCTCAGCCCTACTCTTTATTGGCTTTTCGATTTCGGCAAAAAAGTGCATACGGACTGCATACGGCTGCATACGAAGTGCATACGGATGGATGAAAGTGATGGAAATGTGAAGACAAGCCTGATTCCTTCATTGAAATCCACTGCCCGTCCTTATTCTCGAAGGGCCGGATAGGGGGTCGCCGATTGCCTGCGGCCGATGAATGGCCTGCGGACCTCCTTGTGGCGTCGCCGTCGGCTGTATGAAGCCGAGCCAGAAAACAATCACGTTTTCGGGCCGTTTTTTATTTCCAAAAACGGCACTGCCTGAAAATCGAATCCTTGGCGCCCCCTTCGGCACGGTGTGGATCGGATGGCAACATCTTCTCCCCGAAAGGACAAAAGCCCGTCAGAGGGGCCAAAGAATCGTTTTTAGGGGCAAAAGACGCCTTGCGCGTCGATTGGAGTCAGGGGCGGGCGGGATCCAACGCGGCCTCCACCGGCTTGAGCCAATCGGACAGCCCCTTCGCCGCCCGGTCCGCTTTCACGGCGGCCTTCGCCGGGTCCGCGGAGCAGGAGACGGCCGGGACCTCCGGCGGCCTCGTCGCCGACAGCGGCACAAGACGGTCGAGATCATACGATTGGTCGAGCCTCGACACGGCGTCGTCCATGCGGCGGCGCGCTTTCATGGCCCGCGACTCCAGCGCCGACAGGCGTCTCAGCGCGTCCGAGCATTCCTCCACGGCGGCCCGCTCCGACTCCAGCGTCCTTGCCCGGGCGGAGAGGACCATGCAGCCGCCGCCGGCGGCCGCGGAAAGCAGAAGGACGGCGGAGAGGGCCGCCGCCACGGCGCGGCGCGCCCGGCGCGCGGCCCAGAGGCGTCCGTCCTCCGCCCCGTCCGCGATCAGCCGGCCGAACTCCGGCGGCTCCGCGTACGACCATCGGGGCACGAGCCCCATCGGGCCGCGCCCGCGGATGCCATGCGCGGCCACCGACTCCAGGCTATCGTCCGTCATGGGAGCCCAAGAGACCCTCCATCACGCCCGCGATCGTGCCGATGACGACGCCGACCGCGGTGAGCGCGGCGCCGGCGATCAGCTTCAGCGCGGAGACCAGGACGAACATGACGGCGAAGCCGATCACGAATCCGATCACGTACGGCATTTTCCGACACCTCCTTTTGCGTGCCCTTGTTTTTTCGGTCCCCATGCGTCCCCGGGACGCTAGATGCGGGCGAAGGCGCCCTCGGCATGCCACTCGGCCTCAAGCAGGCCGCGTGTGTCCCCGTCCAGACCCAATGCCTTGGCGACGGCGTCGAGCTCCGCGGCGCTCCTGCCCTGGGCGAGGGCCAGCTTGTAGGCGCGGCGCTCCGTCTCGCCGACGCCGCGGAGCGCGGAGCCGGTCACGGACGTGGTGGAGGCCATGTCCAGCGCGTCGCCGGTCGCGTCGCCGTCCCCGCCGGTCATGGAGTAGTCCGCGTAGTTCGCGGCCCACTGGCGTATCCTCGCCTGCCCGCGCCGGTACATGCCCTCGAAGTCCTTGCGGCCGTTGAACGGCTCCTCCATGTCGTTGCGGTCGATGTACACGCGGGGCCTCACGCCCTCATGGGCGCTCCTGCCATCCGTGTAGTTGAGGCCGTTGCCGAACGAGCTGCCCTTCGCCTTCTTCTCGGCCACGTAGTCGGCGAGGGCCGCGTCCCATAAAGCGTCGCGCGTCTCGCCGTCCGGCGTGGAGCCCTTGTGTCCGGCCTTCCACTCGGAGACGCGGTCCATGTACCTGTGGCCCACGCGCATGCGATGGGCGGACATGCGGATCTCCTTGGACGTGAAGAACCGTTCCACGCTCGACTGGTCCACCGCGGCCCTGAACGCCTCCGGGGTGAGGCATCGGGTCGGGTCGAGCGCGTAGCAGCGCCGTGCGCTCTCCGCCCTGTCGTGGATGATGCCGCGGGCCGTCTCCATGGAGTCCACGTCGCTCGGCAGCCATTCGCGCAGATGCCGGACGAGTCGTCCGGGCCGCTCCGGCGTGCCCAGCGCCCTCCTCTCGATGCTCTCCGCCTCCGCCGTGTCGACCGGGTCCCTGTCGCGGTAGTCGTCGACCACACCCGGCATGCTCGCCGCCAGCGCGGCCCTGTCGTACCGCCAGCCGGGGGCCTCCCGGTCCAGCCAGCCGGCCAGCGTGTGGTTCGCCCCGACGGGGCCGAGCTTCGAGCAGTCCGGCGGCTCCTTGCCCGCGATGGCCCGGGCCGCCGACACCTGCAGGACCACCTTGTCCATCGCGGCCGGCTGGACCTCCAGATCGTCGTCGGAGCCCTGTCCGGCCTTCCTGTCGAACTGTCCGCCGTCCGGGCGTCCCGCAGCCTTGTGGCTGTTGCCGTTCGCATCCATCGTCATGATTTCCATCCTCCTTGTCCGGCGCTGTCCGGCCTCTATGCCCGGAGAGGACGCATGGGCGGGACGTCGGAAACGAGAAGGAGCGAACGATGATGGAGCTGACGATCTACATATTCCACATGGATGGCGAGGGGGAGGGGCCGGCGCCATTCCACGGATACCGTTACAGGACGATGCTGGACGGGGGAAGGACGCGCGCGGTCATCGGCCTGATGGAATCCCTCGACGGCGTGTACGAGCTGATCGACGACCCCTGCCATCGCTACGAGATCCACGGCGGGACGGAGGACATCCTCCGCCCCCTGCTGGAGGCCGCCGGCATCACGCCCGACTTCGGGCTCCTGCCCGGCCTGACGCGCCGTTCGGAGATCGTCGTCGAGTTGGTCGACTAGAGCCGCCCGACGCATATGGCCTCGGTATGAGGCCTGCATTCGACTACGACGGCTCCGCCGTCTACAACATCGACGCCCGCGATCTGCCGTCCGTCCTCGACGGGCCGGTGGACGCGGTCGTCACCGACCCGCCCTACGAGCTGGGGCTCGGCACCGCCGGCGAGACCGCCCGATGGGACTCCACCGGCATCGCGTTCGACCCGGACTTCTGGCACGCCATCCTGGGCGTCATGCGCCCCGGGGCGTTCCTGTTCGCATTCGGCTCCCCGCGCACCTGGCACAGGCTCGCCTGCGCCGTCGAGGACGCCGGATTCCTCATCCGCGACCAGCTCTGCTGGCTGTACGCCTCCGGCATGCCGAAGGGCGAATGGGGAGACCATGCGGTCGACCGCGCGTTGGGCGTGTCCGACCCGCGCGCGTCGCGGGAGGCCGGCTCCGCCAGCCTGCGCGGCCGCCGTCTCAAGGAGGGCGCCTACGAGCCCGCGACCCCGGAGGCGTCCCGCTGGACCGGCTTCAATCCGGCCCTGAAGCCCGCCTGGGAGCCCGTCATCGTGGCCCAGCGCCCCCGCGAGGCCATGCTGGGGCGGAATCTCCTCGACCACAGCACGGGCGCGCTGGACGTCGCGGACGCGGCCGTGCCCGCCGACATGGCCGAGCTGGGGCGCCGCTACGAGCGCAACAGCCGACTGCGCGACGGAGACCCGCGCGGCGGCGACGTCATGCGCGACACGGCGACGCCGCGCCCCGCCGCCCCGCGTCTGGACGGACGGTATCCGTCCAACCTGATCCTCGACCCGCGTCTGGAGCGGCTCCTGCCCGAAGGCGTCCCGCCGTTCTACTTCTGTCCGAAGGCGTCCGGCGCGGACAGGCCGGTCGTCGCGGACGCGCCGATGCGCCGTCCCGCCGCCGGGTGGCCGGAGCAGGCCGCCCGCCTGGGACTGCGCCCGGACGCGCCGGAGGTGCCCGCCTCCCTGCTGGACGCGGAGGCCATGGCATGCACGACGGACGCGGGCGTCCGCCGCCTCGCCCATCCGACCGTCAAGCCCGCGTCCCTGATGCGTTGGCTTGTCCGCCTTTCCTGCCGTCCGGGCGGCCTGATCCTCGACCCGTTCCTGGGCTCCGGCTCCACGATGGCCGCCGCCCGCATCGAGGGACGCCGCTGCGTGGGCTCCGAGCTGGACACGTCCTATCTGCCGCTCATCGACGCGCGGGTGCGCTCCACGGCCGCCTTCGACCCGCTGTTCTAGGACGCATAGGAAGGAATCGGGAGCCGCCGTGGAGGCGGCGTGAAAGCGCCCACCGGATCGTAGTCCAATGAATCCGGCCGCCGTAGCGTCCGTCCTCCACGACGGCTCCAACCCGCTTTTCGGGACGCATGGCCGCCCTGCCGCCGCGGAAAGGCCGCGGGGATGGAAAAGGAGTGGACAATGGATACCGTCGACAAGGCCATGGGATTTCTGAAGACACTGCCGAAGGACGCGCGCGTGTCCGTCAACGTCGGCGCTGAGGGCGCCGTAGGGCGTCATCTGCGTTTCCCGCGCGCCACGGCCGACGTCATAGCCGAGGATGTCTGGTGCCGCGAGGACATCGGCGCCATGATCGAGGATGCGGGCAAAGAGCCGTCCGATACCAACATCGACGCGGTGCTCGCCGCCGTGCCGCGCGGGCTCGACATGTTCCTCGACCGGCTCACGGAGGAGGGAAGCGAAATCCTCCACGTCATCTACGACGACGCCATCGAATCCCTTGACCGATAAGAACAAGAAGGCCGCCCCGGAGTCCATGCCGGATTCCGGGGCGGCCTTCTTGCTTCATGCCGGCTGGGTCACACGCGGGCATGCGCGCCCACATGGCGGCGCCTGCGGGATGCGAGCCCCAGCGTCACGCCGAGTCCCGCGACGGCGAGCATCGCACCCGCCGCCCCGGCCGCGGCCACGCCGGTCGGGGCGAGGCGCACCAGCACGGTCTCACCCTTGACGCGGGCCTCGCCGTAGGAGACCTCACGCCCATTGCCGCGCTCGGTCAGACGCTCGCGGTAGTAGTGCTCGCCCGGCTCGACCACGGTGCGCTCCGGGGAGTCGACCGTGGTGGCATGGGCGGGCACCGCCACGCATTCCGACGTGTCGTTCAGGTGGTCGTTCCTCACGTCGCCGTCGTTGCGCTTCCAATACTCGAAGGACACGCAGTAGCCGTCGTTCGGAATGTCGCCGGTGATGATCGCGGTGTCATGCACCTTGTCTCCGACGGTGGCGTCATGACTGGACGCCATGGTCGTCACCTTGACCGTGTTGAAGGACTCGTCCTCCACACGGCTACGGTCGGTCATGAACCGCTGGATGTCAACCTGCGGCTCCTGGCCGTCACCGTCCACCTCCGCGTCGATGGCGGCGATGGAGTTGGTCGCCAGGTGCGACGTGTCGGCCGCGCCCTTCGGCTTCAGCGGCTCGCCGGTCTCCCCGTCGCGGGCGGGGCTGGACAGGCTGAACACCCAGTAGTAGTTCTCGCCGGCCTTGCCGCCCTCGAACTCCGGGCCGTTGATGACGGTCTTGGACTTCGCGGCCTCGGCGGCCTGCTTCGCGGTGACGAGCACGGCGCCGTCGGCGGGCGTGTCGTACCGCTTGACGACGGAGTCCGTGTCGGCGGAGCCCTCACCGTACTTCATGAGGGTCCAGGAGACCATGGTGCCTTCGGCCACCGGGCCGGAGATGGTCACCCGGTCGCGCACCTTCGTGCCCTCGGACACCACGCGGTCGGTCTTGGACTCGGCCTTGATGATGCGGAAGGACTCGGAGGGTTCGCGTGCGGCGCCGCGCTTGACGACGTCGCCGTTCTCGTCGCGGATGGTGATGACGTAGTAGTACAGGCCGGTCCCGTCCGGCTTGTACGGGCTGGACTCGACTTCGGTCTGGCCGGATTCGAGCGCCACGCCATCCTTGTCCACGTCGGCGACCTTCTCGTCCTTGGATGCATCATCGCCGTCCGCCTGACGGTACAGCTCCCAGCTGGCGGTCAGCGGGCCGGTCAGGTCGTCGCGGATGTCCTTGCCATCCTTGCCGACGTACCTGATGTTGAGCAGGTCGGCATGGTCGGCGACCGCGGTGCCGAGCGTGTACTCCACGCTCGTGTCGGTGGTCGCGTCGATAGTGCGGGTGGACTCGTGGCTCACCTTGTCGTTGCCGCGATGGAACTCGTCGGAGCCGAATTTCACGGATTCGACGAAGTAGTGGTCCGCGGCGTCCGGCAGCGTGACCTTCGGGCTTTCGACCGTCTGGACCTCGTCGCCGCCCTGCTCGCACGGCTTGTAGCCGAGCTTTGCAAGGCTGGTCTCACCGGTCTCAGCGACCTTGTCGCCGGTCTGGTAGTCGTGCAGCTCGAAGTTCATGGTCGCGTCGTCGGGCAGACAGCCCTCGATGCGGGCCACGTCGACGGTCTCGCCGCCCTTGCTGGTCCACTTGGCGGTCGTCGTGGTCACGCGGACCGCGTTGAACGTCTCGTCCGGGATACGATGTTTGCTGATGAGCTCCTTGAGCTCCGGGGAGCCGTCGCCGTCGATCCAGGTCTGGCCGTCGGCGCCGCTGAACGAGTACACCCAGTAATAGGTGCCGGGCTCGGTCAGATGCACGGTCGCGGAATCGAGTTCCTTGGAGGCCTCGGTCAGGTTGGTCGGCGGAATGGTCGCCACGGCGACGTCGGCCGCCTCGGACCTGCCCTCCTTGTAGAGGGTGAAGCCGAGCCTGTAGCCGGCGGGCAGGTTGCCCGTGATCTCGGCGTGGTCGTAAACGTCCGCGCCGTCGGTCACATCGACGTAGTGCTTGCCCTTATAGGTCTTCACGTTGTTCGTCTTGGCGACATACGTGTCGATGGAGACCATCTCGAAGCGCTCGGACTCATCCGAGTCGCCGTCCGCGAGCAGGTGGCGCTTGGCGTACTTGTAGCCGGTGGTGGCGTCGGGGTCGATGACGGCCATGGCGTCGGTCACAGACGGATCGCCGCCTAGCGTGTCGGGCGTCCACACGTAATGACGGAACTGGTAGGTTCCGGCCTTCGTGGGGGCGGGCACATCGTTGACCTGGATGTCACCGGTCGTGTCGTGGTCGAGGACATGGGTCTTCGACTCGGACACCTTCTCGACGGCCTTGCCGTTCTCGACCCTCCAAGCCTCGACCTTGTAGGAGGAGCCCTTCGGAAGCGTGCCGTCGACATGCAGGATGTCGTCGACGTGCTTGACGGTTCCGGTCACGGTGGCCGCGTTGCGGCGGCTGGAGGTGACGCGCACGATGTCGAAGGATTCGCTCTTGACGCGCTTCGGTGCCTCGTAGACGAGGCCGCCGTCCTTCTCGCCGACATATTTGGCGAGGTTTGCGGCGTCCTGGTCGTTCGTGACCTTCAGTCCGTAGTAGTAGGTACCGGGTTCGAGGTTCGACAGGGAGAACGTCTCGGACTTGACCTTCTGGTACATGCGGCCGGCCTTGGCAGCCTTCCGGTCGATGTTCGGCATGGCGTTCGCCTTGCCGTCCACGACCTTCTCGTCCTTGGAGGAGTCGGAGCCGTTCTGGCGCCAGATGGAGGTCTGGAACCGGGTGCCGTCGGCGGTCACGCCGCGCGACTGGGTCTCGTCACCCTCGGTGTCACGGTGCGCGTCCGCGCCCCAGTCCTTGAACCAGGTCTGGGTCAGGATGTCGAACGTCTTGACCGTCTTGTCGGAGTAGAGCGCGTTGTCGTCGGACAGCCACTTCTTCGCCGTGTCGGTGGAGTACTCCTGCACATCGGTCTGCTCGTCCTGGTCGCCGTAGTCGGACCTGTCGAGCGTGTTGCCGTAGTTGTCGACCAGACGCTCGGTCCAGTAGTAGCGGCCGGAGGCCGGGTACGTCTTGGACATCTCGGCCTTGAACCAGTAGGAGTCGGAGCCGTTGCGGAGTCTGGCCACGTCGACGGGGAAGGTCTTGGATTCGACCAGCTGCCCCTTGTTGGCGCCATCCTCGCCCTGGTGCTTGTACACGTCCACGACGACCTTGGAGCCGGCGGGCACGTTGCCGCGGTCGGAGCCGGTGGTGACGTTGGACACCTGGATGAGGTCCCACATCCTTCCTCCGACGGCGCCCTGCTTCTGGGACACGGACCGCACCTTGCCATTGCCGGTGACCTCGACGCTCTCGTCGGTCGCGCCGAACTCGTGGCCCGCCAGGCGGATGCCGTCCTTGGTGAACAGGGTGGCCTGCCAGTTGACGGTGCCGGCCTTGTCGGCGGCCACGTCGGAACTGGACACCTCGAATTCGGTGCCGTTGGCGAGCTTGTCGATCTGGTCGGCGGTCAGCGGATGCTTCTCGGCGTCGAGCAGTTTCGCGGCGGTCATGTCCGGCTCGCCGGACACGGGCTCGTAGGCGGTGAACTCGACGTACGCGCCGTCGAGGTACTTGGCCGGGTATCGGCCGGAGATCTTGGCGGTGTCATGGAACCTGTCGCCGACCTTGACGCGGTTCGGGTTGGCGTGGCTGGTCAGCGTCACCTGCTTGGAGTCCTGGACGAACACGCGCTCGAACGGATCGTTATAGGCGCTGGTCACGCCGGTCACGCGATCGCATCCCGCGTAGCGGAACACGAACGCGTAGAAGCCGGTGCCCTTGTCCGCCTTGAGGGTGACGGTCTTGCCGTCGGCGGTCTTGGAGCCGTTGGCCCCGCCGCCCACGGTCAGGGTGAGCGGGTCGCCGGACTTGTAGCCCTTCTGCGCGGCGATCAGCTTGGCCAGATCGTACGTGTAGGTGGCGATGTGCTTGTGGTTCGCGTCATCGGCCGGTGCGTCCTTGGTGGACGGCTGGTAGAGCATGTCGTCATCCTGGTTGGAGACGGCTCCGGCCTTGCGGCCGGTCCAGTACACGTCGACGGTGGCTTTCGTGTTGTCGGCTCCAACGCCGGGCAGGGAGTCGGACGGCTTGTACTTGCCGAGGTTCTCCGGCAGGCCGGTGATGGTGATGCGGTCGGCGAGCTCGCCGTTCGGCGCGATGGTCGCGTTCGCGGTCTGGGACGCGGCGTGCGCTTCGGTGTGGACGACGGCGTTTTCGGAAGCGACGCCCGCTTCGGCCACATAGTCGCCGGTGAAACGATTCTGGAGGTCGGAGGGCTGTCCGGCCTTCTCGAACGTCCAGACCCAGGTGCCGTAGTAGCCGCCCATGTCGGCGGGCACGGTCCAGTCATCGCCGGTGGCCGTCTTGGCAGTCACGGTGTTGGTCTGGCCGGAGCCGGTGAACGTCGTCTCGGCGGTCGCGGCTGGCTCGCCGTACTTCGCCTTGACGCGGGCAAGGTACTGGGCGGGCGTCTCATTCGCGTTCCGCTTGACTTGGGTCAGGACGGACTGGTCGGCGGAGGTGAAGAAGTAGCCCTTGAACGTGGCCTTGGTGTCGCCGTTCCACGTGTTGTGTGTGGTGCCGTCCGCGCCGGTGCCGCTGATGAGGTCGCCGACGGAACTGGTCACCTTGTCGGTCGGCGTGCCGCCGACTTCGAGCTTGTGGGTCGTGGCTTCGGTCGAGGCCTGCGGCTGGAACGTCCATTGCATCTTGAACGCCTGTGAGGTCTTGGTCTCGGGGTCGGAATGCCCGGCGCCCCACTTCGCCATGCGCTGGTGGCCGTTCGGGTTCGTCGGGTACTGGTATGTGTACACGACGTTCTCGAACGTGGTGTCGTATCGTCCATCGCCGTCCCGGGTCGCGGTGAACGGCAGCTGCAGGCCGGCGTCACCCAGGTTCGTTTGGGTGGAGCCGGTCCAGGTCATGCCGTCGGCGCTGAGGGTTCCACCATACATGCCGTTCGCGGCGGCGTCGAACCTGGCGCCTTCGTGCAGCTTCACGGTCACCTTGGTGGAGACATAGGCTCCGTTCGCGTCCTTGTACCAGATGTTCCTAGTGGTCAGATGCCGCTGGGCGTCCTTATAGGACTTGTCCGGAACGGCTCCGGTGCCCGCGACGTGCCCGGCGGACTGGGCCCATAGCTCATCCGCGCGGTCAAGAACCTGGCCGATGGTGAAGTCTCCGATGTACTGACCGCCGCCAGGCCCAACACCGGACCAAAGCTCCTGCCAGCCATGACCGACCTCACTGCGGTGGGTGTTCATATACTGACGAGCCTGCTGCCATTTGCCCACGGTCTTGTCGAGCTGGTCATGCACGATCACGGCCGCTGCGGCACGGTCGAGCGTGTTCTGCATCTTCTGCTCATGGGTGAAGCCGATCATTGATGTGTCGGTGTCGGCCTGGCGCAGAATCCACCCGACGCGGTTGGCTTGGTCGGAATTGGCTGCGGGCACCCAGTTCATCGTCGCGTAGGCCATGATGGCGGCGGGCAGGCCCCAGTCGAAGCAATAGCCCTGCTCGCCCTTGTTGCCCAGGAAGAAACCGCCGAGCCATCCGTCGTAGCCTCCCTCGAGGTTGTCGAACGCGATGCCGTTGGCGGGCGCGTCGCCGTTCACATGCGGCTTTGGGGGGTCGGCCATCGCCGTGCCCGCCGTCACGCCGCCAAGCGCGAGCGTGGCCGTCGCGGCGACAACCGCCACGGCGGCATGCGCGAGCCGTTTGAAGTTGAAGTGTTTGAACGCCACTTCATTCCTTTCCTTCATGGGGCCGTCATGGGTGGCGGCCCATTCGGAAAGTCGACTATGCGCCCAGGGACGCATGCCGTGGGGCATGCATGATAGGGTGGCGCCCGTGGAGGAGAAGAACGATGACGGGCGTATCCGGTCTTTGGATGGTTTGAGGGGCGTCGCGGCGCTGGCGGTGGTCGCGTACCACTACACTGGCGGCTACCTGCACCGGCTGCTGCCGGACGGGCGGTTCGTCGCCTTGTTCTTCATCCTGAGCGGGCTCGTGCTCTCCATTGTCCCATTGCGCGTCGGGGCTGGGGCGTACGACTGGCCGCGCTACCAACTGCGCCGCGTCGTCAGGCTCGCCATCCCCACCTGCACGGCGGTCGGGCTCTGCTGCGCCGTCTTCTCTATCTTCTCATGAAACGCCCCGCGACCATGCTATCGAGAAGGCTGGGAAGATAGAACGACGAAGGCCCCATCCTCCGTGGAGAATGGGGCCTTCGTCGTTTACAGGAAATCACCACCAGACCTCGCCGCCGGGGGCGGTGGAACAGGAACCTGTGATTGGACCTGTGCAGCTGGACGTCGGCGGAATATAAGGCTGTCCGCCGCCGTTGCCGTTATTCGACGGCTGCTGGGGCTGCTGTGGGGCCTGATATGTCGGCTGCTGTTGCGGCGCATGGTAGGTGCCACCCCCGTTGTTCGTGTAGACCCTAGTCGAACCGCCGCCATTTGTATACGTTCCACCCGACCAAATGGAGCTACCAGTCGTTGCTGTCTGGGACTGCGGCTGCTGCTGGGCCGCAGCCCCCTGTTCGACCTTCGCCTTCGCTTCGGCGTCCGCCTTCTCCTTCGCCACCTTCGAGTCATTCACGGCCTTGGCGGCCTTGGCGATCGCTTCGGCGTCGCGGGCCTTGACGGCCTTCGCCAACGCCTCGCGGGTCTTCTCGTCCTGGACCTTCCCGTCCGTGGCCTTGTACAGGGCCTCCGCATCATCGACGGTCTTATCGAGCTTCGACGTCTCGACCGCCTTGACCGCCGCGTCCAACGCCTTCGCATCCGCCTTGACCGTCTTCACGGCCTTGCCGGCCTTCGTGGCGGCCGCGTTCAGGCCGGCGGCCTTGGACGCGTCGCACCTGACCATGACTGGGAGCTTCGCCTTGGCCGCCTTGACCAGCGTGTCGACGGTCTTCGCGTCCTTCACGCTCTTCACGTCCGTCTTCAATGCGGCGACGGTGTCGTCCGCCCCAAGCAGTGCCTTGTATGCTTTCACGGCCTTGGACTGGTCCGCCACGGCTGACCGGCATGCCTGGCGCGCCACCGACACCTGATGGCCCTCGTACGCGCGGTATCCGTATACGCCGCCGATGGCCAACGCGGCGACCGCCACGATGGCCACGCCGACGATGATCGGCCTGCGGTTCTTCCTTTCCGGGACCTCCGGATTTCTTTCCTCGTCCATGTCCATACGTTCCTTTCACGATTCTTCGTTTCCCCCTCCAGTCTACCAACCGGAGGCTTCGTTACACCGGCCCATGCGTCTCCGCAAGCGCGACACACCGCTTTCTTGGTGAAGATTCCGACGAAAAATCCCCTGACACCCCGTGGATTTGGGGATTCGGGGGATTGCGTCCGACGTAGGGAAGTCAAGTCCCTGCTTGACCAGCGCGACGACATCATCGCGTTCTTCGACAAGGTCGGACTGGTCGGCTAGAGCATTCCGGCCAGCGCATTCCGCCAGCAGGGATCCATGGCGTCCGACGCGCCGAAGCGCCGCCTGGCCCATACGGCCATATGCAGGGCGTCGGCGCGCGCCCTGTCCGGCGCCTCCGGCTTCAGCCGCACGTAGACGCGCACGCCGGCGGCCAGCGCCCTGCCCGCGCCGATGTGCCCCAACGAGGCGGCCTCCGAGACGGCGAGGGCGAACGAGAGGAAACCGTCGTGGCGGCCGCGCCGTCCGTACGGGCTCCTTTTGTAGCGGGCGAGGAGGCCCGTCATGTGGGGACACATGCTCAGAGCCTTGCCTCGACGGCGCTCCGCAGGGCGCCGGGGCCGGACGGCTTTTCCCATGGAAGCTCCGGTCGGCCGAAGTGCCCATGCAATGCGGTGTCCGCGTAGATGGGGCGACGAAGGTCCAGCGCGTCGATGATGCCGCGCGGGGTCAGGTCGAACACGTCGCGGACGGCGGCGGAGAGGATGGCGTCGTCCGCGATGCCGGTGCCGTGCGCGTCGACGGACACGTCGGTCGGCTCGGCGACGCCGATCCCGTAGGCGAGCCGGACGGTGGCCTCATGGCAGAGGCGGGCGTGGACGAGCGAGACGGCGATGTGGCGGGCCATGTAGGCGGCGCTCCTGTCGACCTTGCTTGGATCCTTGCCGCTGAACGCGCCTCCGCCGACGGGGATGGACGGGCCGTACTGGTCGGCGACGATCTTGCGGCCGGTGAGGCCGGCGTCGCCCTCGGGGCCGCCGAGGACGAACGAGCCGGACGGGTTGACGTCCAGCCTCCAGTCGGTGGCGTCCAGCTCCGGGTGGGCGGCGAGCACGGGGTCGACGACGTACATGGACACGCAGCCGCGGATGGCGGCGGGCGTCATGCCGGGGTCGTGCTGGGTGGAGATGAGGATGGAGTCCAGGGCCGTCGTGTCGCCGTCTTGGCGGAGCGTGACCTGGGTCTTGCCGTCGGGGCGGAGCCATCCGATGCCGTTGGTCCGTGCCTCCCATAGGCGGGCGGCCAATTGGCGGGCGAGCTCCGTCTCGGGCGGCAGCATGGTCCCTGTCGCGTCGGTCGCATGGCCGACCATGACGCCCTGGTCGCCGGCCCCGTCCGCGTCGCCGACGGCCGCGTCTATCTCGGCGGACTGCGCGTGCATCCCGTCAAGGACCCGGACCCCGTCGGCGGTCGTACCGTACGACGGGTCGGTGTAGCCGACCGTGCGGAAGGCATGGCGGACGATGGACTCCACGTCCGGCTTGTAGCCATCATGGGAATTGATCTCGCCGAACACCATGACCGTGTCGCCGGCCGCGCATGTCTCGGCGGCCACATGGGCGTGCGGGTCGTGGGCGAGCATGTCGTCGAGGACCATGTCGGAGATGAGATCGCAGAGCTTGTCCGGGTGTCCCGGGGTGACGGCCTCGGCCGTCCTGTATTTCGTAACCATGTCCGGCTCTTATGCGTCCGGCCCCGGAGCGCGGAGACGCATAAGACGAGACATGGACACATTGCTATGGATCGACGTGGAGACGACGGGGCTCGACCCCGACTCCGACGCGCTGCTGGAGATAGGCATGCTGTACACGGACGGCGGCCTGCATCCCATCGACGCCCCATTGGACCTGGTGCTGCGCTGGGACGGGACGCCGGACGACTTCATCAAGGGCATGCATGGGCCGAACGGCCTGCTGGACGCCTGCCGCCACGGACTGGAGCCGAAGGAGGCGTACCGGCTGGCGGGGGAGTACGCGCATCGCAGGGAGGCGCTGGTCGCCGGCTCCACCGTGCGCTTCGACCGCGGCATGCTCGACGCGCACGACCCGCGCATCCTCGCCGGGCTCGGGCATAGGAGCCTCGACGTGAGCGCGTTGGACGAGGCGGCCCGCCTGTGGAATCCGGCGTACAGGGACGCGAGGCCGGAGAGGACCACCGACCATCGGTGCCTCCACTGCCTCGACGACTCCATCAGGCTCGCACGGCACTACAGGACGCTCATGGAGGACGCATGCACGGCATCAAGGAACGACTGAGGCGCATCGGGGCGGCCGTCCAGCGGCTGCCGGGCAGGACCAAGGAGAAGGCCATCGCCCTGTGGCGAAGCCCGAGGGTGCGGCGCGTCGCCGGACATACGGCGCTGCTGGCGCTGGCCCTCTTGGCGAGCCCCTACCTGCTCGCCGCATGGAGGATAGCCCTCTACGGCGGACAGACCGACCAGGGCGCCCTCATCGTCATCATCATCCTCATCGTCTACGGAAAGGACATGTGCCATGAATGGCTGGAGACGCGACGCGAACGGCAAGGGAAGAAGGAACAGGCCGAACGCCATGACGGGAGCCGCGGCGATCGGCCAGCCCGTCGCCGCAAGAGGAACAAGGCCCTACGCGGCCGAAGTCATTAGGGCCCGGCTGTTCAGCCAGTACAGCGTCGAACGCTTCGGACGGATGCTATGAGCCCCCGCGTCCTCATGCTCCACCCCGACCGCAGGCTCGAACGCCTCTGCGACGACGTGGTCCACCTGCGCCGCGCGTACAGGCGTCGCCCCGACCCGGCCGTGCTCGGCCCCATCGCCAGGAAGGCCGGCATCCCCGCGGGCACCTTCATCGACGAGATGCGGCGCCTCCGCTTCGACCCCGGCCCCGACGGCTGGCGCGGGCTCGCCGTCGAGGGGCGCGACCTGTCGTTCACGCCGTTCGCCGTCACCATCGGGACCGTCGGCCCCATCGTCATCGACACCGGATGCCCCATCCCCGGCGAAGCCGCATGGGACTGGGGCGTCCTCGATCTGGACACCGGGGCCCTGCCCCGGCTCTCGCTCTACCCGAAGGCCGATTTATGAGGCTCATCGACGTGTGCATCGACGGCGGGCAACGGCTCGGACTCGCCGGCGTCGAGACGGACGGGGATGTCCTGCTTCTGCCGGACGACCGCGACCGGCTCCGCCGGCTCATGGCCGACGCCATCGGATGGGACCCCGGCACGCGTCTGCGGGCCGACGACGTCCGCGACGTCGGGGACGCATGGGCGCTCTACGACAGGCTCGGCCGCCGGCGTCCCGGCTACGCGGACACGGCCGCCGCCCACCTGGCCCGGACCATGCTGGAGGCATTCCGATGAAATCATTGCGGACCCTGACCGCGGGGGAGCGTCGGCGCATCACCGACGGCGACCCCGCCGACCTCGACGTCGTCGAACTGCTCGCCCGGCGCGAATGGGACCGGCTCGAATTCACCAGACGCGCCGGACTGCTCATCGTCCGCCCCATGAACGGATCAAGCCGCGGCGGCGTCTCCGTATACTCCGACGACGTCACCGACTCCGACGCGTTCTTCGACCCGCCGACCCCATTGGGCGTCGTCCGCCGCGACGGCGCCTGCCCCACACGCCCATGGCTGCTCGAGTCCGACTACCTGGACCAACGCCGCCACGCCACCCTCGAGGACGCCCTCCGCGAGCTCGCGGACGACCTTGGCCGATAGGCCCGACGCCTCCGCCCGATGGCGCATTACGACGAGGTGATGCGGAGAGGCGGAATCGGAGAACGAAGACGAAACGGCCGGACCGCAATCGAAGCGAAGGAAAAGGACGGGAAGAGGAAAACGAAGACGAATGAAGAACAGGAAAGGAGGAGGAAAAACAAAGCCATGAAAAGGGTACGGACGGATCGATAAAGGAAACCTGGAGACAGACGAACGACATGAACCCCCAATGGAAAAACCGACGACGAAAAACGAAGGCAACCAAAGGAACGGACACGCAGCCCCGGGAAACGAAACGCATAGGCACGCCAATACGGACGAAAAACGAAAACCACGGAACGCAAAAGCCCCCATCGGAAAACGGAACACGAACGGAGAAGAGAAGAACGGAAAACGGAGGCAACCAAGGAACCATCGGACCGCAAAGGATAAGAAAAAACAGACGGAACACATAAGCCCCCAATGAAAACCGAAGAACGAAACCATAGGAAACGGAAGCCGAACAGAGAACGAAAAAAGAACCAATAGACGGAACGACAAGCCGAGGGAAACAAGCAAAGACAACCAATCAAGCCAATCAAAAACAGAACAATACGAAAACGCCCACTAGGGGCCGGAAAAGGAATCCAGCGGCTCCACGGGCTTTTAGGGGTCTCCCGGCGAAGCGGATTCACCGCCGTCGATATGCGCGCATAGCACCGCCGCATGCACGCACGACTCCTGCTCTCCATCTGCGCCGCGCCCGTCGTCTACTGGACGCTTGACGCCATCTGCCGTGTCTCCGGCCTGACCTGCGGCTACACGGGCGACCACATACGTCTTCACATCACCTTCACGGTCTGCGCCCTCCTGCTCGCGCATAGCCTCCGTCCGAATCGTTTGTCCCGACTCGGAAAGGAGAGATCATGAACGATTTCATGTTGGGCGCGGCCGTCCGCGTCCAATCGGAGCTGCTGTCCTACGGCGGCGGCACCGTCACGGAGGCCACGCCGCCCCGCATCGTCGGCAGCGTGCGCGACGGCGTCTCCAAATTCGCGGGCTACCTGACCGGCAACGCCAACCTGAAGCTGGCACTCCAGGTCCTCGGCGGCTGCATCATCTTCATCTGCGTCGGCCTGCTCGCCGCCCGCAAGTGGTGGCCGACCACGCCGATCGGACGCGCCATGCAGGACCAGGGCGGCGGCAAGGTCTTCTGGTGCCTCGCGGCCATCGTCCTCGGCGTCATCCTCATCGCCCCGGACCAGGTCGCCCCGTTCATCGCGGCCATCCCCGCCTACCTCGCGCAGATCGTGATGGACATCCTCGACAAGATATTCAACTTCAGCACGGCGGCCTAAGGCCATGCTGTTCGACCTGACGCGCGTGTCCGGCCAGCGGGTCGACCAGGTGGACGAGCTCCAGCTGGCCGGCCGCCACTGGGTGCGCTCCACGGACGTGTTCATCGCCTTGGGCGGCGCGGTCGTGGGCGCGCTGGTCGGCCAGAGCATCCGCACGTTCATCGGCGGCGGCTACATCCCGTACTTCCTGATACCGATAGCCGCCGTCGCCGCGGTCGTCCTGTTCAGCCGCAAACGCTCCGTCGCGGGCGAGGTGAACAGGCGCCGCATCCAGAAGATCGTCGACGCGGCCCGCGTGCCCGAGGGCAAGTTCGTGCTCCCGGGCACCGCCCCGTTCTCCGTCAACGACTTCGAGCTCATGGAGATGCACGACCATCCGTACGCCCCGTAAGGATGATCGCCCCGACGGGGATGGTCCACCCTTACGCGCCATAGCGAAAGGATGGACGCCCAAGACGAACGGCGCCCCATCTGAGGTGAGGACTTCAGACGGGGCGCCGTTCGTCTTGTCGCTGGGAAAGTCAGGGACGGGACGACTCGTTATAGAGGACGACGAATCCACACCAGTTGATGGTCGTGCCGTAGCTCAGCTCGGAGATGTCCCTGTCCTGATAGCCGCCGTCGGCCCAATGGCGGTACGTGCCACTGACATCCGGACGGGAGAGATCGGAGGTCGGGGTCACGGTGATGCCGTCGAACAGGTCGGGCTGCCCGCCCGCATCCTTGGCGACGTCGGCCGCCTCCTTTGCGAGCGCGGCCTTGACCGCATCCGCGTATCCGGCGGCGGGCTCCGGATCCTCCGGCGCCAGATTCACCGAGTCGCTTCCCGCGGAGCCTGCGGGCGATTCGAAGTCCATCACATAGGAGGCCGCCGGAGTCGCCGTCACCCGATACGGCTGGTCGAAGACGTCGTCGAACACGTCGACCGACAGGGAATGCTCTCCTGGAAGCATCAGCAGCGTCTGACCGTCCCCGGTAGAGGCGCTTCCGTCCCTGGTGGGACATGCCACATTGGACACAACCGGCGCGTCGGTCCCATCCACGGAGAACGGGGAGCAGATGGACAGAACGCCGAACGGCATGGACCGCAGACGCCACTTCCCCTGCTCCTTCTTCACGTAAAAGTCCCGCGTGGAGTCCTGGTCCGATGTCCTCCACCGCAGGGTGATTATCTGATCCTCGCTGTCGGAGTCGGGCGAGTACTCCTTATACTCCCACTTGATGCCCTTGGCCTTCACGTCCGGCAGCAACGCCTTCTCCAGATCGGCCCTCTTCAGAGACTTCTTGTCCGACCATAAGTTGAACAACTCGTGGGATTTGCCTTGGTTCAGTAGCGTCGCCAGGTCCTTTCCGAACTCGGCGACCTCATCCACCGGCTCCTTCGACTCCGCCGTCGGCGTCGGAGTCGTCGTCGTACCGCATCCAGCCAGTGTCAACAGGACGGCCACCGCGGCCACCCCTTTCGTCAGTCGTTTCATCTTCTTCCCTTCCGGCCCAAACCCCTTGTCCAAGCCATGCAATCAGACTACCACCTGGCCGCATAGGGGAGGCGCAGTACTGTCATGGAGGCTGATATGGAACTGAATGCGACCATCGCCCTGGCGGCCGCCGACCTGACCTCACGGGACGGCGACAGCAACGTCTGCAGCCATGGACTGGATTGTCTGCCGATCCTCCGTTGGTCGAACACCATCGGCGGCCTGACCAGCCGCGTCGACGACGTGAGCATGTTCAACCCCCGCTCGTGGTTCGAGGCGGTGCCGGCCAACATCACCGGCATCTTCCTGTCCATCGGCAACAACCTGTGGGCTGCCGCCGCGACGATCGAGCGCATGGCCGACGGTTCATCGGCCATGACGGACACGTTCGGCAAAATGGCGAACCGCTTCACCGGCGCCGTCTGGAACAGCCTGTCCGACTGGCGTATCCTGTCCGTCGCCATCATCCTCGTCGTCGGCACCTCGCTCTGGCGGTACGTCCACAACGGCACCGTCCAGGCGTTTGGCCAGCGCATGGTCGCCCTCATTCTGGGGCTCGCCATGTTCGCCACCGTCGGCATCGCCTCCGCCAACAATCCGGAGAAGCCCGCCACGCTCACCCCATACTGGATGGTGACCACCACCAGCAAGTACATCGGCGACGTCGCGGGCTCGGCCTCCGATGCCCTCGTGGACGAATTCGACCACGGAGGGACATTCCTCGCCCATGATTACTCGAAGAACGCCACCGGCGATCTGCTCAGCTGCCGCAACTACCTTCACCAGCTTCATCTGGAGAACAGCGCCCACATGAAGTCCAACGGCCACGCCAACGACACGGTGCTGACCGCCATGAACACCATGTGGGAGGAGACGGCGCTGCGCATCTACGCGCGCACCCAGTATGGACCGGGCGTCAATGCCGACCAGGTCTTCTGTCGTGTGCCCGAGTACCGCGCGGGGACGACCGCGGACGACATGGCCCTCATCACCAAGTACGCCATCGGCAATGCCTACGACGACAAGCAGCCGAATGGGCATTTCAGCGCCGATGGCGACATGATGGCCTACATCCCGAATCTGTGGGAAGGCGCCATCGGCACCAAAGCCGACCAGAAGGTCGCCAACGAGGATGTGGGACTCGACCGCTGGGTCACCATGTGGGACGTCTGCGGCTTCGGCAAGCAGCGCAACAGCCTGTATATCCGCTCGGGCTGGGCATTCGTCAACAGCGTGGAGGGCGACAACAGAGGCATCGACTCCAGTGGCAATCCGGCCAGCGACACAACCGACCTGCTCACGCAATGCCGGGCGAGTCTCACCGCAAGCCTTACGAAATCGAAGAACGGTGAATACAATAAGGACGAAGACAAACTCCGTCCGTCCGTGATGATGGCCGGCGCCGCAGAGGATATAGATGCCGCCAACAAGGCATGCTCCAACATGACTGGATCAATCCTCTCCGGCGCGGCGACCGGAGGCTTCATCGGCGCCGCATGGGGCGCGGCCAAGAAGGCCGCCTCCTGCCTTACCACCAACTCCAAGGCGGAAGACCACTTCACGACGTTCGCCGCGCTGGCCAATAAATTTAATCTGTCATCCTCGGAGAACTGGCGCACACTCGCCACACTGCACAACAACACAACCGACGAGACCGTCATCAACAGCGCGATACGCACCCTGTCGTACCAGCAGGGCAAGGTGACCGCGTCCGAGCTTGGCGCGTCCGTCGTGTTCGCCTTGTCTTCCATCGTCAACCTGCTCATCTGGGGCGTCGGCTTCGGACTGATCAAGATGCTCACCCTCGCATTGGCCTGCCTCGTCGCCGCCGGCGGCCTCTGGCTTGGCCTCCTCTTCTACGCGCTCAGCCCCGACAAGGGCAAGAGGGCCGTCGTCAACGCCGCCAAGCGGGTGGGCGGCATGTGCGTCGCCGGAAGCGTGCTCGGACTCGTCGCCTCCACCGGCTGCCTGTTCGTCACCGCCGCCATGGCCGGCCTCGGCCTCATCAACGGGCAGGGCTCCACCACCGGCAACACCACCCTGTTCGCCGTCGCGTCCGCCGTCCTGCCGTTCGTCTACCTGTGGGCCATCCGCTACATCTGCGTCAACGTCTGGAGGATCGGCGACCCGTTCAGCGGCGAGGGCCTCTTCAAGATGATCGGAGGCCAGGCCATCATGGGCGGGCTTAAGACGCTCGGCGGGGCCGCGCTCGGCGGTGCCGCCGGAGCCATCGGAGCGGCCATGGGCGGCGGCGGCGTCAAGGACATGCTCGGAGCCGCCGCGCACGGCGCCGGACTCGACAGGTCCCACGGAGCCCTCGGCCGCGCGGTCGGCACCGCCATGGCCGCCAAGGACCACACCGAGATGCGCAACGCCATGCTCGGCCGGAACAAGGACAACCGCCCCGGCTCCGACGCCGACAAGGCCGCCCTCGACAAGGACGGCAAGCCGCTTGACGGCGAAGGCTCCAAGGAGGCCGAGAAGGCCGCCGGTGGGGACGGAACCAAGGACGGGAGGGCCCAGACCGAGGAGGCCGTCCGCGACCGCTTCCGCAAGGAGCTCGAGGCCAAGGGCCTCAAGGGCGAGGAGCTCGAGAAGGCCCTCGATGAGAGGATGTCGTCCGACGAGGGCCGCAAGGCCGTGGCCGACCATCTGCGGGACAAGCACGCCGAGGAGGCTGTCCGCGACCGCTTCCGCAAGGAGCTTGAGGCCAAGGGTCTTAAGGGCAGGAGGCTTGAGAAGGCCCTCGACGCCGCCATGGATTCCGACGAGGGCCGCAAGGCCGTCGACGACCTCAAGTACGGCTCCAAGCCGTCCGACGACGAGAGGACCCAGGCCGAGGAGGCCGTCCGCGACCGCTTCCGCAAGGAGCTCGAGGCCAAGGGCCTCAAGGGCGACAGGCTGGAAAGCGCCCTCGACGGGAGAATGCGCTCCACCGAGGGCATGGAGGCCGTGTCCGCGCTCGCCGACAGGCTCCACGACGAGGCCGGCATCACCGACGCCGAACGCGACGCCGCCCGCCGCGCCGTGTTCGGCAAACGCAGCCGCGAGCTGCAGAAGGCCGGCTTCAAGGGCGGGGACCTCAAGCGCGAACTCGACAAGTACATGGACTCCGACGAGGCCAAGGCCGCCGTCGACAACCTTGCGCGCTTCAACCACGAACAGCGCGTCTACGGCGACGACATCCGCCGGGCCGAAGACGCCAAGCGCGCCCAGCTGCGCGAAAGCCTCGCCGCCCAGGGCCTTTCCGGCAGGAGGCTGGACGACCAGGTCGAGGCCATGATGGCCTCCGACCCCGTCCGCATGGAGATCATGCGGAACGCCCACGCGGCCCACGCCTCCTCCGCGCTCGCGTCCATGGGCTTCGGGACGCCGACCCCGACCGAGGCCGACCACATCGCAGCCTACAAGCCGGACGCCACCGAACTCGCCCAGGCGCAGAAACGGATACGCGAACGTGTCACGAACGAGGAGAGGACAAGGCTCTCCCGGACCATGGACGCCAATTCCCCGGACTTCCAGAGCACGCTGGAGGCGAACGTGGACTCCATCATGCGCGCCAACGGCACCGGAAAGGAGATCGGCGACCTCGCCTCCGAAATCCACCACGACAACTACATGGCCGCCATGGACCGCCGCGTCGCCGCCCTCGGCCCCGACGCCCGCGCCGTGCTTGACCAGCACATGGCCGCCGAGCGGGAGAGGATCATGGCCGGCCACCCCGACCTGAGCATCGCCGAGGCGCGGGCGCGCGCCCGCGGCAACGTCCTCACCGAATCCGGCATGGCGTCCATACAGGCCGCGGGGGAGCGCCACGCCCTCGCCGGCATGGCGTCCAGCCTCAACGGCAACGCCAACGACATGATCGCCGCGGCCTCCCGCCTCGGCGTCACCGCCACCCAGGCGCAGATGGACGACGCCACCGACATGGTCCGCCAACGCCTCACCCAACAGGCCGCCGCCCAGGGACTGTCCGACACGCTCCTCGACTCCAGGGTCGACTCCATGATGGCATCCGACACGGGCCGCGCGGCCGTCCGGGCGCAGGCGCTGTCCATGAACCCGCAGGTCGCCGCGCAGGCGGCCGACGCCCGCGCAAGGGCCGTCGACCAGGCCACCGTGTCCCTGATGCGCACCGGCGCCTACGCCGACACGGCCGACGCCCGCGCCGCCGCCATCGCCCAGAACAGGCTCACCACGCGATACGTGTCGCAGGGCCTGTCCGGCGACGAGCTGAACGCCAAGGTCGCGTCCATGATGGCCGACCCGACCGTCAAGGCCCGCATGAAGGCCGACGCCGACGTCCTGCGCGCCGACCCGCGCAGGACGGCCCGCTTCGACGGCATGCTCGCGGAGACGAACGCCACGCTTCGCGGCCGCTTCGAAACGGCCCGCATGTCCGGCTCCGGAAACCTCGGCGCCGCCAAGGCCGCCGTCATGGGCTCCAGGAGCGTCCGGACCGCAGGCGCGGCCGCATCCGCGGTCGGAGCCACGGCGGGGGCCATGGCGAGGACGGCCGCCGCCCACCCGGTCGCCATGGCGGCCGCCACCGCGGCGCTCGCCCCGATCGACCTGCCGGTGACGGCGATGGCCGCCACCGCGGCGCTCGCCTCCCATACGCTGGCCAGCCCGAACGGACATGTCCGCAAGGCCGTCGGATTCGCCAAGCCCATCGCCCGCAAGGCCGTCGCCGCCGCGCGGGAGGACATGACGCCACTGAACGACGGGGACGCCATGCTCGCCGTCGCCGTCCCGGCCACCGCCGACCCCATGGCGGACATGCCGACGATGATTCCAAGGCCTGCCCCGACGCCCGCGGCGGCCCCGGACGGCCGCCCGCCGGCGTTCGTCCCGCCGTCCGACCGTCCGATGCCGGCCGCCGATCCGGCGACCCGCGACGGCGCCCGCGTCATCGATGAGGCGTATGGTCCGGGCACCGCGGCCGTCATGGACGACGAGGGGCTCGCGTCGCCGGACACGGCCGTCAGGCTGAACCGCGGACAGGCCGTGCTCCCGCAGCCGCGGAGCGGCTACACGGACGAGGCCGCCGGCTACAACGCCGCCCATGGCGCCGAGGACCCGGCGTACCCTCCGGCCCCGCGGGGCGGACCGGAGATGCGTAAGGTCCCCGCCAGCGCCCCGGCCGAGGCGCTGGCCGCGGTATCCTCCACGCCGGCCGTCAAGGCCGCGGTCGAGGCGTACGCGCAGACCACCGGCATGGACGCCGCCACCGCCGTCCACTTCGACAAGCACCCGGCGGACAGCCTCAGGTCCATGGGCATCAGCGTGGCCGACGACCGCGAGGCCGCGCGGGTCGCGTCCGCGCTGGGACGACTGGGCGTCACCGGAGGCGGCGACGCCGTCGCCGACGCGGCCCAGGCCATCCACGACGCCGGAGGCGCCGACGCGAAGGCCGCGCTCGACATCATCCGCAAGGCCGGGGGAACGGCCCACTGACATCCGCGCATAGCGCACCGGTATGGATGCCATGAACAACATCTCCCCATACTGGTGCGCGGACCCAAGGCTCTCCGCCGCCAGACTCTCCCAGGCGACGGAGAGCCTTCTCGGCGTCTCCGAGGCCGATCCGGCGGTCATCGCCGGAGGACCCGAGGCGCTGCTGCCGTTGCCCACGCCGATCGCCTACGGGGCCGAGCGCCAAAGGCTCGCCGCCCTCTTCCAACTGCCGCTCCCGTACCTGCCGGAGGACATGCTCCGGCGCGGCCTGCATGAGACGGTGGGCGACTGGCGCGTCCGCCTGACCATCGCCCTGGACATGCTCGGCGCCATCGGCTTCGACGACGACGGCATGCCCCGCTACGGGACGATGGATGGCCTGCCCGAAGCCAAGGACCTCATCGCCGCCGCCCGCGGCTTCGACGGTGGCGACCCGACCGTCTACGACGAGGCGTGCGACCATGTCCGCGAGGCGGTCGGCCGCGTCTGGCCGGACGGCTATCCGCTGGACGACATGCTGGCCGACTCCCACGTCATCCACGCCCACTGCGTGCGCGGCTCGCTCGTCCTGTCCGCCCAGACCGCCATAGCGTTGGGCTCCGAGCCCGACGGCGGGCAGGCGGCCGTCGCCGTCCTAAAGGAGGTCTCGCGCGCCTACGGCCCGCTGTTCGATCCGAAGGGCAACGGCCCCAAGGACGTGGCCGCATGGGTGCTGGACCACCGCCAATGGGCCGTCGACATGGCCGACCTGCTGGTCCGCGCCGGCCTCGAGGACAAGGGACTCAAGGACACCGTGGAAAGGATCCTGTCATGAGCCGCGACGACCACGAGAAGGACAGGTTCACCGACCCGGAGACGGAGAAGCGCTGGGGGCTCGGCATGGCCGCCGTGTTCGTCGTCGCCGTCATCGCCGTGCCCATCTGCCGTCTGCTGGGATGGTCGTGAGAAGGCTCCTCGCCCGGCTGCGCCGCCTCTACGCCGACTACCAGGCGCTCCGCTGGGCGCTCTGGGCGTTGGGCGCCGTCGCCTCCGTCGGCGGGACCATCGTCGGCGCGCTGGCCGCCGACGCGTGGCGCCGCATGGGCCCCGTGCTCACCGACTCGCCCGAGTACGCGTCCGACGCCAAGGCCTCCCCGACATTGGCCTCCATCCACTGGAGCCTGCCGCACGTCGACCTGGGACCGTTCGTGCCGCTCCTCATCGCGCTGGCCGTCGTCCTGGCCGTCCGCGTCCTGCTCCGCTGGCCGATGGCCCGCCCCGACAATCCCTGGGAGCGCGACCCCAAACGCCTGTTCACCGACGCCGACCGCCGCTGGATCAAGGAGCTGACCGGCAACCGGTGCGAGCACCGTTGGATGTTCGGCCTGCTCCGATGCCGGAGGCGGGGCGCCTACATGGACGGGCACGGGCAGATGGACCACCATTATCCGCACGCCAAGGGCGGGGCCACCGTCCGCACGAACCTGGTCTGGCTGTGCGACAGGCACAACAACCGCAAATCCGATAAGGTGCCCACCCGGCTGGAGACGTGGATGCTCTACCGGGCGAGGCTCAGATACCTGCCCGCCCGCTGGCGGGCCTACGCGCGCATAGACGCAACCACCGACGAAACGGAGGAAGACGATGACGATGGACAGGAACGGCATGAGCCACAGGCCCGCGGGGCAGCCCGGGGCCGGACGATTCGAAGGCGCGATGGGGGCGGCGTCGGACGACGACCTGTCCCCGCACGGGACCGCGCCCCGGAGAAGCCGCCGCAGGAGCCATGAGGACGACGTGAGATCCGCCGCGTTCCTCCACGCGCTGGAGGGCATGCCCGCCGACCAGGCGAGGGCATGGGCCTCCAGGGCCGGCGTGGTCATGGACGGCCGCGACCTTCCCTACGGCGAGGGCCGCTGCGCCATCTGGGACAAGGACCACGTCGCCTTCGTCGACATACGCGGGGGACTCGTCGAGGAGGCCCCGTTCGACCCGTCCGTCATCGACCCGCCGGAGGGCTGGGACCGGGACGCATGACGTCCATGCGAACGAAAACGCATCCCCATGACGCATGGGGATATGCAGCGGACCAAAGGGACCGGACGCCATATCCGTCGGCGCCGGCCCCTCCGCAAACGGCTCCGGACCGATCCTCGGGCGGGGCAAGCCGTATCGCGACGTGCGATGCGCATTACGAATGGAGGTACCCATCATGACGGACGGCAAGCAGCAGTACGGAAGCACCGAGGTCGTCTTCCCGCATCCCGCGGTCGTCGACTTCCCCCACGTGTTCAGCGTCGACCCATCGAACGGCAAGTACGCCTGCACGTTCCTCATCGACAAGGACACGGAGGAGGGCAAGGAGACCCTCAAGGCCAACATGCAGGCCATCTTCAACGCCGTGAAGCGCGGCTTCATCGACGGCGTCTTCAAAGTCAAGGGCATCGACCCGGACGCCGACGACTTCGACGCCAAGGCCAAGGAGTTCATGCGCTCCGAAGGCTTCCACAATCCGCTGCGCGACGGCGGACCGAAGGCCGAGAAGACCCCGGAGTTCGCCGACCGCTACTACGTGAAGGCCAGCTCCAAGCCGAGCGACGAGCACCCCAGCGTGCCCGCCGTCGACATGAGGCGCACCCCGCTGACCAGCGCCACCCTCTACTCGGGCGCGCTCGCCAAGGCGAAGATCTGGTACGCCCCGTACTCCAACAGCAACGGCACCGGCGTGACCGCCGTGCTCATCGCCATCGTCAAGACCGGCGATGGCGAGCGTCTGGCCGGCTCCGGCCCGTCCGACCCGCTCGACGGCTTCGGACTGCCGGACGGCGAGCCGAAGTCCGACGACCCGTTCGAGGGCATCGTCTGACGGACGCTTCAGTGAAAGAACCGAGGGGGCGCGGCGGGAGTTTTCCCGGCGCGCCCCCTCGGCGCATATCATAGGGAAAAGACCACAGAAAGGGACCAACGAGATGACACTGTACGAGAATCATGTGGACGGCCTGTCCGTCCTCTGGGACTCCACCGAGGACCTGCCCGCCGAATGCGGATGGGACGAGTACTCCCGCATCGCGCGCGCCGCGCACATGCTGGCGCACGACACGCCCGACGCGGCCGCCGCCATACGGAAACGCCTCACCGACGACGCGGACGGCGCCTACGAGGACGGCTCCACCAACCCGTACGACCGGGGCATGGCGTTCCTCTACGCCCAATGGGAGCTGTCCGGCAAGGGAGGCCGCCGCCTCGTCGACGTATGCCCGACCGCCTGGGTCGGCATCGACGGCGTGCCGAACCTGCCGGTATCCGACGCGGAGTCCGCCAAGCCGCTCCTGGACGCCCTCGCGGCGGACGGCTGGCCCGTCGCCCGCGTCTGGCTCATGGACGGGGACCTCCCGTTCCGCATGCTGCTGGCGCGCACCAAGGAGTAGAAAGCATGGACAAGTCCAGACTGGGAAGGATCCTCGCCGCCATCGGCGTCGTCATCGCGCTGGCCCTCGCCGGCTGGGGCCTGTGGACCGTCACCCGCCCCGCGAAGACGCCCGCCAAGGCCACTGCAAGCGCGCCCGCGAAAACCGCGACAAGGAAAAAGGCGACGGAGGGGAAAAGGCCGACCGCCACGTATGACGAGCTGGCGGCCGCCGTCCAGGACGTCTCCAACAAGTACCAGTCGGAGAGCGGCTACACGCCCTACCGGTCCGGCCCGTACGCGGGAATGTCCATCTACGAGCTCCTGGACATGACCGACGACATGGATGGCGTGGACGACGACGCCATGGCCGACGAGATCAAGACCGCCGACACCATGCCCGACGACACGTCCCCCGAGGACCTGGCCGCGGAGATCGCGAAGCTGCGGAACGCCTACGACGCCTGGGACAGGCGGCTCTGGAGGACCGCCTGCGACAGGTTCGAGGAGCAGAGCATCACGGACGGCATGAAGCCGGTCATCCGGGCGAACCCCGACTGCATGGGCGCGGCCGGCGACCCGCCCGCCAACCAGGGCACCAAGGAGTCGTACCAGGCGATGGTCGACTGGTACGAGAACGCCGCCAACCTCAGCGCGCGGTGCTCCGGCGGGGCCTAGTACCAGCCCACCGACTCGGAATGCGCCCAGGCGTCCTTCGGGGTGCCGTAGCGCTGCTTGATGTACTGCAGGCCCCATTTGATCTGGGTGCCCGCATTGTCCTTCCAGTCCTTTCCTACGGAGGCCATCTTGTCGCCCGGAAGGGACTGGGGGATGCCGTACGCGCCCGAGGAGGCATTCGTGGCGTTCCACTGCCAGGACGACTCGCGCGTCCACAGCTTCTCCAGCGCGCTCCACTGGTCGTCTCCATGGTCCTTGGGAAAGTACTGGGCGAGCAGCTGCCTGGCTATCTTCTTCGCATCCTCCGGCGAGGCATGGTTGCCGTCGCCGGAATACGACGCGTCCGTCACCTTGCCGTCCGTATCGTCCGACGCATCGCAGGACGTCGTCTCCGTGTCGGAGGAGCCTCCGCCGTCGCCTGACGCGACCGCCGCGCCGGCCGTGTCCTTGGTGATCTTCGGCGGGCTGGCGAACGTCAGGCCGGCGGGGATTTCGGCGTAGGACATCGACGACGTGTGGATGTGGCCGAATCCTTGGCCGGACTCGGAGAACCGCAGCGTCTTCGCCTTCGTGTCCACCGACTCCACGATGGACACATGGCCGTACTGGCCATCGGCCGTCCAGGATCCACCCTCCTTCTGGGGGACCTGGGCGCCGCCCGCCCATGACATGATGGAGCCGGGGGCGATGACGCCCTTGTGCCAGCCCAGGGCGACCGCGCTGTCCACCCACATCCGGCCGTCGCCCATGGAGTTGTGGATCTCCTTGTAGCCGAACATGTGGCTTCGGACGCAGGCCCATTGGGTGCATTGGTCCAGGCCGTACCCGTCCGAGCATTTGCCCTTGTCGCCGCCCGGATCATGCGATGCGGCGTCCGAATACGACCACTTGTCCAGGTAGGAGATGTCCACGTCCGACTTGGCGGACACGCTGGTGGCGACGCCCTTCGAGCCGGCCGACCCGTCGTTCGCGGGCAGGCGGTAGACGTCCTTCATCGCCTCCCATTTGCCGAAGTCGCGGATGCAGATCTCCTTGCCGGTCTGGTCTCCCGGCGCGCCGCCGTGGGCCTCGCCGCGCTCGTTGTTGTCGGCCGTCACGACCTTGCCGTCGCCGACGAAGATCTCCGTATGGCTGGCGCTGACAAGGATGTCGCCGCGGCGGAGCCTGTCCTTGGAGAAATCGTACCGTTTGAAGCCGGCCCCGCCGAGTGCGGAGCCCTCGTTCGCGGTGTTGAACCGGGTGTCCCCGACCTTGTAGCCGGACTGGTGCAGCGCATACCAGACGAGGCCGGAGCAGTCGAAGTCGGTCGGACCGTAGCTGCCGTAGTTGTAGCCATGGCTGTCGTCCTTGGCGATGCCCTCGGCGACCTTCACGTAGTCGTCCTTCGCCACCGACGCGTCGGCCACGACGGACGACGGGTTCCCGCACTTCGTCTTCGACGCGCCGGCGGCGGCGCCGCCCTCCTCCTGGACGGCGCCGCCCATGATGCCGCCCAATGAGACCACAAGCATGACCATGGTCAGGCCGCCGGCCAATGCCGTGGCGGCCCCCGGACCGAAACGCATGACGGCCCCGCCTTTCCCGGGAGGAGCGTCCTCCCGTCACGGGCGGGGCTATGCGGCCTTTCAGGCGATGCCGAGGGCGCGGTGGACGCTGCGGATGATGGAGCGGGCCTCCTCCTCGGGCAGGCCGGACGCCGCCGCGCGCTCCATGGTCTCCCGGTCGATGCGTGCGCACTCGTCCGGATGGTTCACATGGCGGCCGTAGCACTGCGCGTGGATGGTGTCGTTGCGGCTGCCCTCCGCGACCGGGCTCAGGTCCGGCTGGCCGTCGCCGCCGAGGAGTCCCGCGAACAGGTCGCGGCGTCCGGCGCCGGTCGGCGCGGGCATGGCCGGATGGGCCCAGCCGGCGGCCTTGTCCGTGATGAAGCCCCAGTCGCCGAGGCGGGCGAGGAGGGCGCGCGGCGCGTCGTGGTTCAGCCTGCGGTTGCTGTTGCGGACGATCTCCCATGCGCGTCCGTCGGGCAGGCGGCTGCCCGGCATGACGGCGTAGCCGGCGCGGCCGACGCGCACGTCGACCGGCAGGCCGCCGATGTAGGACGGGCCGCCGTCATAGGCCGGCTTGCCCTTCATCGGATGGGCGCGGTTCTTCAGCACCTCGCGCCACGGGGTCTCGGGGTCGGGCCTCAGGTCCGCGGGAATGCGGTAGTAGGCGTGCAGTCCGCCGCTCGGGGTGGACACGACGATGGCGGGCTCGCCCAGGCCGTCCGGGTCGCCGAAGCGGCCGACGGTGCCGTGCAGGAGCTCAAGGCCGTTCGGCTTGTCCTTGTCCTCGGCGTGGGGGAGGTCCATATCGACGATCATCCAGCCGTCCGCCGGGCAGAAGCCCAGGACCGGGGCGTCGCTGTCGCCGCTGATGCCCGGCGCCTCCGTGAGGCAGTCGGACCAGGAGGCGACCATCGGGCGCTTGGCCTGGCTGTAGTCGTCGCCGCCCTTCAGCGGGAACGTGTCGCCGTCGATGCCGAGGATCTCCATGATGGCGCGGGAGTCGTTGGTGTCCATGTCGTCGACGTAGGAGAGGTCCTTGAAGCCCTCGGCGCGGCTGAGGCCCTGGTCGGTGACGTCGCCCTCGGCGGGCGCGTCCTCCACGGGCTTCGGATCGAGCTCCATACGCGGCGGCTCGAGCATGGACGACAGCGGCGGGACGTCGCCGCGGTCTGTCAGGTCGCCGGCGATGCGGCGCGCGTCCATGGCGGCGACGGCGGCGCGGCAGGCCTTCCATGTGCCCTCCAGCGCGTTGCCCTCGACGGGCGGCGCGTACACGGTGACGGTGCGCGGGTCTCCGTCGTCGCCGGCGATGCGGCGGCTGGAGCGGACGAGTCCGATGCCCTTCCATCCGATGCGCACGCCCGGGGCGGGCACGACGTAGCCGTCCTGGATGACGCGGCGCACGGCCTCGACCTGCGCGTCCGAGAGGGCCTCGACGTTGATCCAGTTGCCGCCCTTGTGGTGGCGTCCGGCGAACCGCACCCAGCCCATGGCGCTGGCCATCATGAACGGCCAGAAGACGGCGCCGTCCCGGGAGAAGTCAGTGAACCGCGCGTAGCCCTCCGGATTGCGGAACACGGCGAAGGCGAAGCGGCGCTGCTCGGCCTCGCTGTCGCCGATGGGCAGATGGTCGTTGGTGGTGAAGATGTGGACGGCGAGCGGGCGGAGGCCCTCGACGCTGTCCTCGCCGCGGCGGCGGGCGCTGAACGGCAGGAGGCCGGTCAGCAGGGTCTTGAGCATGTTGAGGATGTCCTGCCATTTCGGGCCAGGCGTGAAGTCGTCGGACACGGCGACCAGATGGCTGGACAGGTTGAGCATGGCATTCTCGGCGCTCATGGCGGTCGGCTGGGTGAGCAGCTCGGGGGCGAAGGTCATGGCGCGCCGGTCCAGATGGTCCATCAGCGCCTTGATGAAGGAGCTCTTGCCGCCGCCGCCCGCGCCCATGAGCACGTAGGCCTGCTCGGGATGGCTGCGCATGAAGCATGCGGCGGAGGCGAGCAGCGCGTTGCCGTAGCTGTCCTCGTCGACGGTGCCGTGGCCGTTCGGGTCGGTGCACCAGAGGCGCAGGACGTCGGAGGCGCGGCCGGCCGCGGCGCGGGCGTCCGCAAGCGTCATGCCGGTCTCCTGCGTGTACACGCAGGGGCGGGAGATGTAGCCGGGGTCGGGCGTGTAGTCGCTCTTGGCGACGGGCGGCCTGTCGCTGCCGGAGGCGCGGGCGACGGCCCCGTCGGGCGTGATCTCGTACTCGACCCAGCCGCGGGAGCGGACGTACTCGTATTCGAGCCGCGTGCCGTCCGTGTTGCGGAAGCACATGGCGCGGCGGATGGTCTGGCCCTGCAACCGGAGCGCGTCCTTGAACCAGTCGTCGGCGGCCGGGTCGACGTCGGCGCCCTTGCCGCCGTATTCGGACGCGAGGCTGGCGATGGGATGCCATGACACGGGGATGTCGCGGGTGATGCGCTTGGGGATGTCGCGCCGGTAGATGACGGCCCGCTCCTCGGCGTTGCGCCCCTCGGGGATGTTGACGGCGAGGTCGCCGGACACGGCTTCGGTGACGGCGCGGAACAGGTAGGTGGGCATCGGCCCGCCGGCCGGCTCGCCCATACGCCACTGCGGGGTCTCCCCGCGGTCGAGGAACGGCCTGATGGTCTGCGTTCCGGGCAGTGGGGACAGGTCGTCGGTGGTGGTGAGCGTGCGGATGGCCTGGCAGAGGCCCCTTGGATTCCGTAGGTACAGATGCAGGTCGGCCTCCTCCGCGAGGCGGTCCCTCATCTCCGCATAGCTTGCAGGCAGATCCGTTGTGGACATGTCGTGCCCTGGCCTTTCCGCCGATTCCATCGGCTTGTCTTTTCCAACGTCACCAACGCCTTATGCGTCGGCGGGAGCCAGGGACTATGCGACGAGGCCGCAACGGATCGCCTCTCTTCGGCGCGGGTGGAGCCCCATATCCCGTGGGCGGCCCTGTGGGGGCCGATGGCGGCGATGCCCGCCATCCGGCGCCTCTTGAGGCGAAAGCCCGCCAGAGGGGCCGAAAAACGGCATATAGGGGCCTCCCTGGGGCAAGTGGCCGGCGACGATGCCGACGGGAATAGTTGGATGTGTGGAATCCGTGGAGATTCCATCACGCCCCGGAGCCGGGTCGTCGGGGCGATTCCGCCGGCCGTTTCCAATAGGGGGACGATAGGGGGTTGCATGGCGGAAAAGCCGTATGCACCGCCGTATGCACTTTCGGTTTTCGCGGGCGGAAGAGGCTCCAATGCCTACGGGCGGTAGGACTAAGGCCTGATTCCATCGTCATCCGTATGCGGCCATATGCACCGTATGCAGTTCCCTTAAAAGGAAAAGGGCGAAAAAAGGTCCAACTCCCAAAAGAGGTGCATAAAGTGCATACGGCTCTCTGCATGCGCTCTCAGCCCTACTCTTCATTGACTTTTCGACTTTGGCAAAAAAGTGCATACGGACTGCATATGGCTGCATACGAAGTGCATACGGACGCATAAATGTGACGGAAGTGTGAAGACGGGCTTGATTCGTTCATCAAAATCCACTGCCTGTCTTTGCTTTTAAAGGGCCGGATAGGGGGATGCTGATTGCCGGTGGGCGATGGACGATCCCGGCGTCGGCGTCGGAAGGGGCGGTGAATGCCCCGTTGGCCGCCTTATGATATCGTCGGCATTCGCGGATGGAGGCCCGCCGGCCCCATGTGGACGTCCCCGCCGTCGGCCATATGGGGCCGGATGAAAGACAATCACGTTTCCGGACCGTTTTTTAATTTCAGTCGGCGTCATCTCCGACGGCCATGCCAACGCCCATGGTCTTGCCTGAATCCGACGGGCGAAGAGGTATTTCCGTCGCTCTTCGGAAATCATCCGATTTCCAGCGGCTTCCTTCGGAAAATCTCCAGTCGGGCAATCATGGCGATTCCGACGACGGAAAAAGACAGGGACAAGCCGTCTTCACGTTTTCTTCACATTTATGCGTCCGTATGCACTTCGTATGCAGCCGTATGCAGTCCGTATGCACTTTTTCGGCTCGAGCAGGAAGCTAGGCGGGAGTAGGGCTGAGAGCGCATGCAGAGAGCCGTATGCACTTTATGCACCTCTTTTGGGAGTTGGACCTTTTTTCGCCCTTTTCCTTTTAAGGGAACTGCATACGGTGCATACGGCTGCATACGGAAGCCATCGGAATCAGGCCTTAGCCCTACTGCCCGTAGGCATTGGGGCGCTTCCTGCCCGCGAAAACGACAAGTGCATACGCAACCGCATACGCCCATCCGTCCGCATTGCCCGCCGAATCGGAGGATTTCCGGTCCCGCGGCGCGGACGCATGTCCGGAGCTCGAGCCGGATGGTTTCCGGCGGCATAGGAGGAACGACCATGACTTATGAGGAACTAAGGGCGGATGCCCTGGCGCTCTGCGCCGACCTGTCCGCCACCGCCGACGACGACGCCGATCTCGACCCGGACTCCTTAAAGGAGAGGAGGGCGTCGGAGGCGCTCTCCGTCCTGTCCGGCATGCCGCCGGCCGGGGGCCACGTCCGTCCCGCGGCCGATCTGGAGTCCCGTCTGGAGTCCCTGTACCATGCGGCCGTCGCCGAGGCGGAGACGCGCCGTGGCATGGTGGCCGGCGGGGCCGCCGTCGTGACCGACGCGGACATGGACGGCTACGCCTACACGGCCGCGCACGACGCGCTGTCCATCGCCCACGCCGCGAACGCCGCATGGGCCGAGATGACGCTGGTGGACGAGTGAGGCGCCGGCAGGCCCCGCTGTGGCCGCTGATGGCGCTGACCGTCGCCATCGCGCTCATGGCCTTCATATTGAGCTTCGACGCGCTCCGCACGCTCGCCGTGGCATGCGGCGTGCAGCCCGGGCTCTCGTGGATGTTCCCGCTCATCATCGACGCGCCGGTGCTGGCCTTCACATGGGCCACATGGGTGTTCAAGACGCGCGGGCTGGGGCAGGCGTATCCGTGGGCCATGCTGCTCGTGTTCTCCGCCGTGTCGCTGGTCGGCAACGCCCTCCATGCGCATCCGGTGGAGACGAACGGACTGCTCCTGCCCGACTGGGGCGCGAGCCTGCTCATGACCATGCCGCCCGTCGCCCTGCTCGCCACCAGCCACATGATCGTGCGGGCCGCGTCCCGCAGCTTCGACATGGACGGGCCGGAACCGGCCGCCGAGGTCGTGGAGACGACCCTCGTGGCCCCACCTGAGGTCCCACGGGATACGGATGGCCCGGTTTCGGCTCCCGAGGCGCCGGTGGAGGCCGGACCCGAACCGGAGCCGGCCACCGAAGCCGTGGAGACGATCCCTGTGACCCCATCCGAGGTCCCGCGGGATGCGGACGACCCGGCTCCGGCTCCCGAGGCGCCGGCGGAGTCCGGGGCGGCGCCTCGGGAGCCGGACTTCTCCACACCCGTCCCCGCGCCGACACCCGAACCGGAGCCGGAGAGCGGGCCGACGCAGGGATTGGAGTCCAAGCCGGAGATCGAGCCGGAGGCCCCGGCGGAGCCGGACGCCCCCGAGACGCTGGAGGAGCGCTGGGGCAGGGCGTTCGCGGGCGACGGCCGCGACAGGCTCGTCGACCTCATCGAACCGGAGGCATAGCAATGCCGCATGTGGTATGAACTGACTCCAGCCCCCGGCATGGCCGGGGACCAGACCGAATTCCTCAAACGGGCCCAGCGTGCCGCCGGCGCGCTGGGCCTCTGCGACAGGCCCAACATCACCGACCCGCCCACCTGGGACGAGGGTTGTCTCATCGTCGCCACCCTGCAGCGCCGCTGGGTGTTCGTCGCGGATCGGTACGGCCGTGCCGCCGTCGACCGGCTCGCCCGCGCCTGCGGGTCCACGGCCGCCGAATCGGACGCGCCGGAGATCCTCTCCGAGCCGCTCAAGTGGGCGCACGCCTACGTGCCCTCCGGAGCCACGCTGAACAGGACCGCGCAGGACGACGAGTCCGGCGGCGGCGACCTGAGGCTCGCCCCGCCGGAGAACGGCCTCATCGCCCTCAACGTGCGCCGCATCGGGCATTGGGAGGACGACAGGCTCACCGACTGGCTGGCCGACGAGTTCAACACGCAGCCCGACTCGTCCAAACTGCGCCGCACGGGCGTGTCCGCGGCCCGCATCATGGCCGCCACGCCCGACATGCGCGAAAGCCAGGACGCGGCCAAGCAGGCCGCCGCCGCCTTGGACCTGGGGTTCACGAACCTGGCGGCCCATCCCAGCCATCCCGGCCTGGGCGCCGTCCTCCTCTCCATCCTTCTCGAGCTCCTCCTTGTCGCGCTGGCGGTCCCGTTGCCGTGGTGGACCGCCCTGTCCGGACTTCCGGTCCTCGGCTGGGCCGTGTGGCGCAAGGCGTCCATGGGACCGGACGCGGACCTGACGGTGCGTCCCCGGCATCGTTGGTGGACGGCCCGCACCCGCGTCGCCCGCTCGTCCGACCTGAAGACCCGCTCCATGGGCGACGAGCCCACGTTCGGCGACAAACGCCGCCGCATCCACGCGTACGCCTTCCAGCGCTCCACGTTCCCCCTGCCGGCCGGCGCGCTGGCGGCCTGCGCCATGCCTCCGGCGGACAGCGAGGCGGCGAGCACGCCGCTGACCCTCCGTCCGCATGTGCTCGAGGACACGGACGGCCCGCTGGTCGGATACGACCGCGAGTCCCGCCCCGTCCGCCTGTCGTCCACGGCCCTCTACGGCGGCGTCGCCCTGCTGGGCGAGCCGGGCGGCGGCAAGTCGAACAGCATGCACGGCATCGCCACCCACGTCGCCCGCACGCTGAAGCCCGACGACGTGATGGTCATGTTCGAGTCGAAGGGCGCCGACTCCATCCCGATCCTCCGCCGCGTCGCGCCCGGCCTGCGCGTCGTCGACTGCATGGACCCGTCCACCCCGATGATCGACCTGCTGGGCTCCGGAACCCCGTCCGAGAGGGCCGTGCGCTTCGCCGACCTGATGCGCCAGGCGCTGGGCCCCAACCAGATAGGCCCGCGCAGCCGCATCCAGATCCGCGACGCCGTGTTCGCCGCCCTGACCCTCATGGGCTCCGACGGCTGGGAGGACAAGTGCCGCGCCGCCGGATGCCGCGTCCCGCGCACCTGGGCCGACGCCGCCGGCCTGCTCCTAGGATGCGATGGCATCGGCGCCGCCCGCCTCATGGGGCATGCCGCAAACATGCTGGGCGACGCGGACGTGGACGCCGCCATCGAGCGCCTCCACGGCGGCCGGACCGACTCGGGGCGTCCGAAGATAGCCGACGGGCGTTTGGCCGAGCAGCTCTCCGCCCCGATGAACAAGATGGACATCCTCAATCAATGCCCGCGACTCGTCCGGCCCGGCCGCCGCGTCGTCTCCTGGCATGCGATCCTGTCCCACGGCGGCCGCTTCGCCATCAACATCGGCGCCGCCGAGAGGGGCGCCCACGACGCGATGCCCGAGCAGACCCGCCGTCTGGTCGGCGCCCTCCTCTTCCAGGGCCTCCGCTTCGAAATCGAGCGCTCCTGCGCCGGCTGGCAGGCCCGGGGCCGCCGCCTCGACCTGTTCGTCGACGAGCTGACGGACGTGACCGGCTCGGACGGCACGGACGGCGGCTCCGGCGCGCAGGCCATGGAATGGCTCCGCGAGAAGGGCCGCGCGTTCGGCGTGGAGGCGTTCGTCGGCACGCAGAACCCGCTCCAGCTGGACACGCGCCTCCAGGCGTCGTTCCTGGGCTTCATGACCGTCTGCTGCTACGTGCTTCGCGCCCCCGCGTCCGCGTCCATCGCCGCCGACGCCATCGGACTGGACCTGCGGGCCGTGAAGACCCTGGGCCCCCACGTCATCGCCTGCTCCACGGTCGGCTCCGACGGCGCGTCCCTGCCGCCGATGGTGCTGTCCGTCCCATGGTTCGACGGAGACCCGGAGGCCGCCCGGGCCGCTTGACGCATGAAGCCGGGGGACGATACGGAAATCGATGGCCCCGGGCTGCCGGGGCCGGATAGGAGGCTCCCCGAAATGAGGACCATCATCGACGGCCTGGCTTTCGCCAAGGCCGTGGCCCATGTGTCCAAGACCCTGATCGCCGGACAGCGGCAGGCGGTCCGTCTGGCCGCCACAGGCGACGGCCTGCGTCTGGACGCGGACGGCCAGTACTACTCCCGCGCCGATCTGGACGCCGAGACCGTTGAGGACGGCTCCGCCGTGGTCAACGGCTTCTGGCTTTCCTCCGTCGCCGCGGTCATGCCATCCGAGGAGCTCAACGTGGAGACCGCGGACTCGAAGCTCCGTCTGGACTGCCGCGGCATCGTCATGGAGCTGCCGCTCATCGACGACCCGGCCGCCGAGCCGAACGTGCCCGACCTGCCGGAGGAGTGGGCCTCCATCGCCGACGGCGGGCTCGCCCGCGCGGTCGGCGCCGTCGTCCACGCCGCCGACAAGGGCTCCAACAATCCCGTGCTGTCCGCCGTCCGCGTCCGCGGATTGGACGGCTCCATCGAACTGTCGGCCACCAACCGGTACGTGGCGGCCACCGCCCGCGCCGACGGCTCCGCCGACATGGACGCGCTGGTCCCGGCCGCATGGCTCAAGGCCAACGCGGAGGGCGCGGACCGCATCGGCGCCACCGGCCGCATGTTCGCCATCGCCGGCCCCGTCTACACGGACGCCACCCCGATGGTCGAGGGGCAGGCCCCGGAGCTGGCGGCCATCTGGCCATCCAAGGACGCTCCGCTGACCCTCACCATGGACCGCGCCGAGCTGCTCGAGGCCGCCCGCCGAGTGAAAGCCGTGAAGTTCTCCGGCGGCGAGACCGTCACCCTGGCGCTGGCCGTCGGAGACGACTCCATCACGCTGGGCCTCGACGACGCCGAATCCGGTTCGGGCGCCCGCCAGACCGTCTCCGCCGAGGTGTCCGGCCCCGTGGCCGACGGGCATGTGGAGGGCGCGGACCGTCGCCTGCGCCTGGACGCGCGCTACGTCGCCAACGCCTGCGGCGCCCTCTACGGCGACCGCGTGACCATGTACGTCGCCCCGAGGTCCAATGGCAGGTACAAGCCGGTCCTGCTCGCATGCCCGGACGCGCCGGACGGATTCGACATGCGCGACGAGCAGCTGATCGTGCCGATCCTCCTGTGACGCATGGGGCTGGGATATGAGTGGGAATCCTAGCATCGAGGACAGGGACGAGCTGGACAGGCGCGTCCGCGCCATCCGATGGGACGACAAGGCGGTGGAGTTCGGCTCCCCGCAGAGATGCCGCGTCGCGGCCATGATGGTCGAGTCCGGCCTCGTGGGCGGCCGGCTCCGCCGCGTCTTCCCGTCGCACGACCAGTGGGAGGCGATGACCGAGTACACGACGACGAAGATCGCGGAGAAGATCATCGGCGTCGGCCTGGGCTCGAAGACCGGCCAGTGGAACTGGGACGGCCTGTGGAATCCGCGGGAGGAGTCCAGTTTCTCCGGCTGGGTGCGCCAGCTGGCCTACACGGTGGCGCGCACCAACGCGCGCCGCGTCCTCCACTCGGCCCACGAGATGTCCGCCAGCCGCTTCGAGGACGAGGATGGCTACAACCCGGTCTGGGACGACAAGGCGTCCACGCCGCTCAATGCGGGCGCGGAGACGGGAGGGCCGTTCGACACGGTGCCCGGCCTGACGGTGCCCCGTCCCATAGGCGCGGACCGCAGGCTCCTCACCCGCATCCTCACCGACTCGGGCGCCGACGCCATGGCGGAGCGCGCCCGGACCATGGGCTGGTGGCATCGCACGCTGGATGGCCTTGACTCGGGCGTGTGCGCCGCGCTGCTGCTCCAGCCGGTGTCCCGGCGGCTCAAGGGCGTGCTTCCCCGCATGCTGCCCGATATGGCGGACGTGGCCGGACTGTACGAGGCCACGCAGATGTCGTCCGACCCGCGCGACGTGGCGCCTTTGCGCCGGGCCGTGGCCCGCGAGGCCCGCCGGCTTGGATGCGTGGAATGGGACGTGTGGTGCCGTCTGGGCACGGCCGCCGCCCGTCTGGCGGTGGGCTAGGAGTGGTACGGGTCGGGGCCGGATGGGCGGAACCCGTTGTCCAACGCGATGGCGTACGTCCAGGCGGCGAGCCTGGAGCCGCCGGTGCGCTCGTCGAGAAGCCATCCCATGTCGACCGTCCACGGGCTTCCGATATGGTGCCCGCACCATGCGGCCGCCGTCTCGATGTGCCGTCCGGCGCGGATGCGGCCGGTGCCGAAGATTGCCTGGTCGACCGCCCATACGTGCAGGGAGAGCATCGCCGGATCCTTGCAGCAGGCGTCGATGAGCATGGGCAGGCATTGCCGCCCGTCGGTCTCGGACTGGCGGCGGAGCCGGAGCAGCATGGCGGCGCGGCGCCGGTCGGCCGCCTGCCTGGCCCTGTGGGCCGTCAGCGGGTCCGGCGTCCCCATAGGCCGCCCTTCCTCTCCTTGCGGAACCTGGACTTGTCCGCGCCCAGCCAGACGGCCGTGCGGACGAGCCAGTCGGGCTCGGAGCCCGGCTCGAAGCCGCGGAGGCCCGTGTCGACGATGCGGGCCGACTCCCCGGTCCACACGTCGGTGCCCGCGTATGTGGCGAGCCCGTCGAGCATGTCCCGCCACTGGCGGTCGGGACGCGGCTTCCTGCCGCCCGCGCATTGGGCGGCGACGATGGTGCGCTCCGGAAGCCCCACGGCGCTCAATGCGGCCATGCCGTCGTCCAGCTGGCTGCCCGACTGCCCGACGCGGAACACGAGCCTGGCGCCCGCCTTCTCCACCAGCGGACGGATGAGGCCGCCGGCGAACGTGTCGGGATCGTCCCATTGGGTGCCGTCCAGACGGTCGGAGTCGACGATGATGAAGTCGCAGGAGCCCTCCAGGCGGATGAGCGCGTCGCCGTACCTGTCAAGCAGGTCGGGATCCTGCGGGGCCATGGGGCCGGGAAGGAAGCCGAAGGCGGCCTTGACCTCCCGGGGCCGCAGGACGCTGGCCATCGCGCCGGAGATGCCCACGTCCTCGATGCCGCGGCTCCAGTCGACGCCAAGGAAGGCGCGCTGGGACTGCTGGCCCGGATTGCCGTCGACCAGCAGGGTCACGTATCCATGCGAGCCGAGTGCCTGCGCCAGCGCGCGCGCCGTGAAGCTTTTGCCCACGCCGCCCGAGCCGCCGGTCACGAACGCCGTGGCGGTATGCCTCTTTCCCTTAGCCATACCTCCGCCTATGCGGGCGGAAAACCCCGTGGAGCCGCCGCATAGGCGCCACATGCAAGCATCCCCAAGACGGAAAGGAACCGTATATGTTCGGTGAGGATCAATGGAACAACGGAGACCAGTGGAACGCGCAGCCGGCGCCAGAGCCCGCGCCGGAGCCGCAGCCCGAGCCCGCGCCGGAGGAGCCGCGGACGGAGCCGAAGCCCCGTCCGAAGGCGCACAAGGCGAAGGCGAAGGGCCATGCCAACGCCGCCCAGGTCCGCGAGATCCTGGAGGCGCGGGCCCGCGTCGACTCCGTGCGCGGCGTGCTGGAGGAGCTGACCGGCAGGAGCGACGACGCCGACCTGACGTGCGCGCTGCTGGACGGCCGCATCGCCACCCCCGCCCGCCTGCTGCTGGACGCGGCCGACGAGGAGTCCGAGTCGGCGCGCGCCATCGGACTACTGGCCGCCGGGCAGAAGGACAAGGCCGCGCTGCGCGACGCCGCACGCCTCGCGTCCGCCCTAAACCCGGACCTGAGGGAGAGGCTGTCCACCACCAACGCCATGGATCTGGCGCAGGCGCTCTCCGAGACCGCCGGCCTGCTCGACCACGCCGCCCTGGAGGACCTCGCGTGATGAGGCCGGGGGCCATCGGCCCGACCCAGGCGGCCACCATGCTCGACTGCCCCGAACCGTTCCTGTCCGGACTCGTCTCCCACGGCCTGCTCCACCGCCGTCCCGACGGCCTGTACGACGTGGCGGCGGTGGAGCAGGCGCGTCGGCGCAATCCCGCCCTCCGGCTTCTCGGCACGCCGTTGTGCGACCGGGAGCTCCATGGGCTCAACGCCGGACTGCGCATCCCGGCCGGCTCGTCCGGCGGGCTGGTCATCGGCGGCGCCCGCTACATGCGGCTCTGGGAGGTGCTGGACGCCTACTGGCGTCCGGGACGCATGGCCTAGTCCATGAAGGATTTCGAAGCCACGCTCGACCCCGTGGGGGGTCGGCTCATCACCCATGACGTCCGCCCGCCGCGGCACGCCTCCTACTCGTCGCTGGACACGTACGGGCATTGCCCGGCCCAGTGGGCGTTCGGCCGCCTTTGGCGGGAGACGCCCGAATGGGACGATCCGCTGACGGTCGGCTCCATCGCGCACGCCACGCTGGAGCTGGCCGTCTCCACGCCGACCGCGACGGACCCCGCATGGCTGCCGCTGGCGCGCCGCGCCATCGCCATGGAGCGGGAGCGCAACCTGCTTCCCGCCAACAGATGGAAGGGCGACCCCATCCCGGCCGGCGTCAAGGCCCCGAACGGGAGCCCCGCGACGGACGAGGACTGGGCGCGGCTCGCCGCCAACCGGCTCAACGGCTTTCGTCTGACCGACGTGTTCGACGGGGACATGCTCCGTCCCGCGGCCGCCGAGCAGCGCATCGACGCGGAGGTGTGGGGCATACCCATGACCGGAAGCGTCGACTACCGCGACGAAAGCGGCCGCGTCGTCGACTGGAAGACGGGGAAGCTGCCGGAATTGGGCTCCCCGAAGGCGGAGAGCCATCAGAACCAGCTGCGCGTCTACAAGGCCCTGCTGGACACGCAGGGCATCCAGGTCGCGGACGCCCGCGACGTGTACGTCGAGCATCGCGTCCATCACATGGCCGACCTGTCCGACGACGCCATGGAGGCCACCGGGACGCTGATGCGCTCCCGCTGGGACGGCATGCGCCGCGACGCGGACGCCGGCTCCTACGCCATGACGCCGTCCTACCTGTGCCCATGGTGTCCATTGGCCCGCGCCTGCCCGCTGGCGTCGCCCGCGAGAGGCGACAAGGCCCGCCGCGCCGCCGTACGCGGCATCGACCCGACCGACCCGCGTCTGCACGTCGCGGACGGACGCCCGTCCGGCGATCCGCTCGCCGGCATGCTTCCGGACGCATGCGGACGAGGTGAGGACAAGGAGGATGACATGGATCTGCTTGACATGCTGGACACGGCCCCGAAGCCGAAAAAGGCGACGTTGCCACCGCCCGAGCCGTGGACCAAGGGCCCCGACCCGTGGGACACGCCCGAGGGCAGGGAGGCCGCCGCCCGCTGGGGCATGGGGGATAAGCCGAAAGGGGAGTCCGGGGCCGATCCGGCCGACGACCCGTGGGCCACGCCGTTGCCGGCCAAGGCCGCCCTCGGCTCCACGGACGGCGGGGACGCCCCGTGGGCCGTGGAGCCGGAGGCCAAGCCCGCGCCGCAGGCCGAGGCCAAGCCGGAGGCGAAGGCCCCGACGCGCCGCATGGCGCGCGGCAAGGCGTACGACCCGAGCGTGCTCTCGGAAGGCGCCATCAACTCGGCGGGCTACGGCTTCACCCGGCTCACCATCATGGCGGCCGAAGCCTACGCCATCGGCCCCGACGACCCGGACGGGACGCTGCTTGTGCTCATCCGCGCCGGATGGGCCGCCAGCCGCGCCGCATGGGGGCCGAACACGCCCGACGTGGCGGGACTGGCGGACGGACGCCCGGACACGGACGCCCTGCTCCGCTGGCTCGACTCGCCGCTCGCGCGCGACGCCGACGAGGCCATCGGCAGGCTCATGCCCGCGGACGGAACCCCCGCCGACCGCATCGGACGGGCCGGACGCGCCGCCGCGCGCGCCCTCATCGCCGCAAGGGACCTCATCCGGTAGAGGACGCATGGGGTTCCGCATAGACACAAGGACCAAGCCCCGTCTGGCGACGGACGGGGACCGTTTCACGCGAAAGGAAACGCAGGAAACAATGGCAGACAGCAACATCGAGTACGCGATCCGCCGCATCGCCGATCAGGCCTACCTGTGGGACGACGACCTTGACGGCCGTTACGTCTCCTGGGAGGACGACGAGGACAACGCCTCCTGGCTTGACACCGAGGCGCTTGCGCTCAATCTGGCCGAACTGGACGGCGTCGCCCATGAGGGCGCCGACGGCCCGGTCCTCGACGAGGGCTACGAGGTGGTCAGCCGCCAGTGGCGCTATGAGGAGGACTGGACCGAGGAGGACTGACCCTCCCCGGAGACGCAAGGAAGGCCGCCCCGCGGCCCCAAGCCGGATACAGGACCACGATGGTGGTTCCGGCCTGGGGTTGCGGGGCGGCCTTCCGCTCTTTTCGGTCAGATCTCGTAGACGGAGTGGATGAAGTTGCGCATCTCCGTCAGACGCGCCGGCCTGACGTCATGCATCTGCCCGTCCTTGCCGCGCTTGCGGCGGGTGTAGCCGGTGTTGGCGCGGCGTCCGTCTCCCGGCTCCATCTCGAGGAAGATGCGCGCCGCCTCCGGGGTCATCGGCTTCTGGTAGGCGACCATGCGGGCCGCGTTGCCCTGCCCCTTGCCGGCGCTGAACCGGTTGAGCAGTCCGACGCCGCGCTTATGGGCCTTGCGGCCGCCAAGGATCCTCTTGGCGAACTCCACGTCGCCGTCCGGGTTCGTGGCCGCGCCGGTGCCGTAGCACATGTCCCACATCATCCGCGCCTGCGTCTCCGGGTCGTCGTCGCATGCGCGGAACACGTCGCACACGTCCCTGACGTCCTGGTCGGACGGGACGCCGTTGGTCGGCTTCCAGATCATCGACAGGTAGGAGCGGGCCGCCGCGCCCTTCGGATTCGGCAGCGGGCCGTGGACGGGCCTGCCCGTGCGGGCGGACACGTAGTCGCCGACGATGGCGTCGCCCTTCCTGTGCAGAAGCACCGGATTGCCGTCCTTGTCCTTCTTCTTGTCGAACACGTCCTTGTCGTAGCGCTGGATCTTCGTCCGGTTCATGAAGATGAACGCGGACCTCTTGTCGTCCGGGTATCCGGCGCGGATGACGTTTCCGGCGGCGCCCGCGTCCTCGTAGTACAGGTCGCAGAGCAGACGGGCCGCGCCCTCCTTGTCGCGCCGCCTTTTGAGGCTGCGGGCGATGGAGCCGGACGGGATGTACCGGCGGTTCGGGCTCGTGTCGATGGCGCGGCGGCGGTCGTACGGGCCGGACAGGCGCCACGCCTGGCGCATCGCCGACCTGCGTTGGGCGGCCGGCATGCCGGACAGGTCGCCGCGGTAGACGGCCCTCACGGCCCGCCTCATGGCGGGATCGCGCCTCGCCGTGCGGTAGTCCAGATGCCGTCCATCCGCCTCGTCGAGCAGTGACCTACCGTCCTTGTCGGTCAGCCGCACGCCGTCGGGGCCTATCTCGATTCCGGCGGCACGGGAGAGCAGGTCGCGCGTCTCGTCGGCGGAGTACGCCTTGGTGTCGTCGTCGCCTTCCGGCGCGGAGGGGGAGACGGCCGGCGGTACGGGCGGCGTCGGCGGCCTCTTGACGCCGTCCTCGTCGACCATCGTCTCCGGCTTGGCCTCCTCGCGTCCCAGAATCGCCAGGATCGCACGATGGCGCTCCTCCTCCGTCAGATCCGGCATGACGTCCGCCACGCGCGAGTCGATGGCGCCGAAATCCAGATCGTCGTCCGAGCCCTGCCCGGCCTTCGCGTCGAACTGTCCTCCGTCGGGCCTTCCGGCCGCCTTGTGGCTGTTGCCTTTCGCATCCATGACCATGATGGATTCTCCTTTCCCAGTGGGTGTTTGGATGCCATCCGGCTATGCCGGGCCGGGCGCATAGTCCGCACGCATGGCCAAGGGAACCTACAAGGGATCGAAATCGAAGACGCCGCCCACGCCGATGCAGGGGCTTATCCGCGCGGCGGCATGGCCCATCGCCGTCATCGCCACCGCGTTCGGATGCCCGGGGGCTATGGCCCTGCCGGTCTGCTGCCTGATCGCCCGACTGGCGGCGCGGGGCGTCGAGTACGACGCGAAGGACCCGTGGGGGCGCGCCCGGCCCACCGACCTGAGGGGCGACGCGTCCTACAGGAAGGCCAAAAACTGGCTGTCCGACCCGAACGTCCTGCTGCCCACGTCGGCCGACGCCGCCGTGTCCGCCGGCCTCGCATGCCTCTCCTGCCTGCCCGTGCGCGGCTGGGCCGGCATCCTCCAATTCCTCGGCGCGTACGTCTGGCTCCAGGCGTTCTGGGCCGAACGACGCGACAGGACCCTCACCGCCGAGGGGCGCGACCGCGGCATCCGGCAGAGGCGGACCAAATGGGCCAGGAAGCAGGTCCCGGCCATCCTCAAATGCATGCTTCCGGCCATCCCCGTCGGCGTCATCGCCGCCGCCCTCACCGGCCTCGTCCCGTTGGCGTTCGCGCCCGCGCTCCTCATGTCCGCCATCCCCATGCGCCGCGCCCACAAGGCCGCCAGACGGCAGGCCGATCTGGACTACCAGGCCGCCGGACTCGTCTGGAAATGGGCCGAGGGCATGGACAAGGCCGTCACCAAGGGCCGTCCCGGCTCCGTCATGGACACCAAAAAGGGCGCCAACGGCGAATGGCTGTTCACCATGACCACGCCGTCCGGCGCGCGCGAATGGGCCACGCAGGCCACCACGCTCGCCTTCGCCCCGCAGGCCCAGGCCGACGGGCTCGACGTCGGCTTCGCGCTGGACGGCATGGACGAGCGCCGCGTCGCCGTCGCCGTCGCCACCACCGACATGCCCGACCTGGGGGCGCTCATGGACGACGAGACCGGACTGGCCGCCCGCATGATCATCGACGAGGTCCGCGTCGGCGCCTGCTACAGCGCCACCCCGGGCAAGGTGTCCGGACTCAAGGCCGCCGCCACGCGCGACGGCCACGTCTCCTGCCGCTCCTTCGACCTGGACGGCACCAACGCCGACTGGTCCAACATCGACGGCGACTGGCTGAAGGGCTCCGCCGACCCGAAGTTCGGCGACTGGATGGGCGCCGCCGGCCTTGTCATCCTCGTCGACCCGTCCGGCCACGGCTGGATCGCCGTCGACGACGACTGGCGGACCATGGAGTTCGACGAGAAGGCGTGCGCGCGGCTGCGCTGGCCCAAGGCCCAGACGCCGCGCGACGACCGCTCCATGGCCGCCTACATGGAGGTCCTGCAGCGCACCAAAAGCGAGAAGGCGAAATGGTCGACCGCCGCATCCGCGTTCAAGCTCAGCCCGCCCGTCACCCTCCGCTACACGGACGAGACGACCTACCGGGCCGAACGCGGCTGGTCCCTGACCCGTCTGCCCATGACGCTGGGCGGGGACGGCTCCGACGTGACCGCATGGATGAAGGCCGACTTCCGGCCCGTGTTCGGCGACAGCCTCGTCGCCGACATCCTCCCCACGCGCAGCGGCAACGGCTGGTCGCGGCGCATCCTCGACTACGTGCATGCCGGCCGCGCCGGCAACATGTCCATGCCCGACGCCCTGCGCGACCTGGACGGCTCCGGCCCCGCCGAACGCCTCCTCGCCCGCGTGCTCGTCTCCCGCGCCTTCGCCAACACGTTGAAGAAGCCCGCGTTCGTGTCCGACCCGCGCCAATGCCTCAAGGACGGGCGCGGCACGCTCTGGCGCGTCGACGTGGAGCTGTTCGGCGGGGTGACCGCCGCGGACGCCCGCAAGGGCGAGAACCATGTGAGGGCGTTGGCGGGCGCCGACGTGGCGCTCTGGGAGTGGATCGACGACAGCCACGTGGTCCTGTGGGCCGGCGACAGGATACCGCCGGACGTCTCCGACTGGCGGTCCGGCCGCCTGTACGGCAAGGCCATGACCCTGCGGCTCTCCCAATGCTGGGCGCAGGCGGGCGCCGTCTCCCGCGACGGCCGCTCCGTGGAGACCGCCGAGCTGGGCCCCGGCCCCAACGGCATGGTCCGCGCCGTGTTCACCCTCCCCGCCGGCCTGTCCATGGACAAGGCCGACGCGGCCACGTCCACGTTCATGGACGCCGCCGGCTACGGCTACATGAAGCCGTTCGACGTGGACGCGCCCGGCCGCTTCGGCCTGCTGCTCGCCGAACGCGACCCGCTGCCCGACAGGCTCCTCTCCGACTGGAGCCAATTGGACCCGTCGCATCCGCGCCGCGTGCCGTTCGGACTCAAGGACGACGGCTCGCCCGCCATATGGGACGTGTCGAAGACGCCGCATCTCCTGGCGTCCGGCACGACCGGCTCCAGCAAAAGCTCCGTGTCCGTCACCTGCGCGCTCGCCATGCTCAGGCTCGGCTGGCAGGTCGCCGTCACCGACCCGAGCAAGGGCGCGAACGACTTCAGGCCCATCCGCGACAGGCTCATCGCGTTCGAGGACTCGCTGGAAGGCTGCTACGCGCTCCTCCAGTGGGCGGAGGGCGAGATGAAGCGACGCGCCCGGCTCATCAAGGAGAACGGCGGCGGCGACTTCACCACCCTGCCCGACGGCGTGCGGCCCAAGCCGCTCCTGCTGTTCATCGACGAGACGAACAGCCTGCTGGGCGAGGACGAGAGGCCGCTGCCGAATCCGAACGACGATCCGGAGCTGGAGAACGCGAACATCATGCTCAAATGGCGCAACGGCCTGCGCCACAACATCGGCCTGAGGCTCAGCCATCTGCTGACCCAGGCCCGTTCGGCCGGCATCGCCGTCCTGCTGGGCGCCCAGCAGCTGAAGGCCGGCTCGTTGGACGCGCTGCCCGCCGCCTCCACCTGCAAGGAGATGCTCGGCCGCGTGTTCCTCGGCAACGGCGAGACGGCCGGCAACATCAACACCGCGCACGTCAAGGAGGCCAACAGGATGCTCCGTCAGGCCGGCTCCATGCCGAAGGGCCGCGGCCTATACGAGCCGATGGGCGGCGGCCTCGACATGGTGCAGTGCTGGTGGAGCGGCATGGGCGACGACCTGGTCGCCAACGCGAAGGGAATTCCGGCCGCCGAGCCCATCGACCTGTCCGACCACATGCCAGTCAGGCCGGACGTCGTCGGCGCGGTGGACGAGCCCGCCGAGGAGGCCATCGAAGAGGACCTGTCCTTCGGCGACGATTTTGTGCTGTGACGCATGGGGCCATATGGATACGGACCGCAACGAATGGAGGAAGCATTGGACGATGAGACGATCGCCATGGACATCACCGGCAGGGATCTGGAGCGTCAGGCGCGCGAGGTTGCGAGGCCCGCGCCGCACCGCACGTTGAGGCCGGCGCTGAACGGCTACCGCCGCGAGGACGTGGACCAGGCGCTGGCCGCCGCCGACAAGCGGAACGCCGATCTGGAGCGGGACAACGCGGCCCTGTCCACGGTATGCGAGAACACCCGCGCGCTGGTCGAGGACCTGCAGCGCCGTCTAGGCGCGGCCGAGGAGCGCCGGAGGGCCGTCGAGCGCGAGCGCGATGGATACCGCGGCCAGTTGGAGAATCCATGGCGCACGGTCGGCGAGGCGGGCGAGAACCTCGTCAAGGCGGCCCGCGCCCAGGCGGACCGCATCCGCGCCGACGCGGCCGGGGAGGCCGACTCCATGAGGGCGGACGCGGCGAAGGCCGTGGAGGATGCCAAAGCGGAGGCGGAGCGCATCCGCGCCGACGCGGAAAGGTCCGCGGAGGAGGTCCGGGCCAAGGCGGCGAAGGCCATGGACGAGGCCCATGCGGAGGCGGAGCGCACGCGCAAGGCGCTGCATGGGGAGCTGGCCGCCCATGACAAGGCCATGACCGAGCGCGAGGCGCGTGCCGACAAGGCCGTCAAGGATGCCAGGGCCACGGTCGCCAAGGCGTATGGCATCGTCAAGGACGTGCTGGACTCGTTCGACGAGGCATGAGGCCCCGATAAGACATGGAAAGGCCCCGGAGGCGTCCCTTCGGGGCCTTTCCATGTGCCCTAATGCAGGCTTTCGCGTTCTTCGGGGTCCTCCCAATTGTCCCAGGCGGTCCAGTCGCGGTCGGAGCGCAGGCTTTCATGCAGCATGCGCGCATCCCCTGGCGTGGCGTCATGGCGGGCGGCCTGGAGGATGGCGCGGCGGCTCGTCCATGCGGCCTGCCGTGCCTGCTCGTCGTTGAGTCCGACCAGATCGCCGTCCGCGTTGAACATGACATACTGGTCGCCCGGCCTGAAGCCGCCGCACTCGGCCGCCTCGCGGATCTCCGGATCGTCCAGGCCCCTGCCTCCGGTCAGACGTTCGAGACCGCCGTGGTCCGCGGGCATGGGGACATGGAAGTCGCGGTCCATGTCCTTGACATAGAGCCGTTGGGACATGCGCAACAGTTGGGAGGACACGCCGGGGGAGTAGGCGGCCCCGTTCGCCGTCTTCAACGAGTCGGCCATCAGATAGTCGACGGCCGCCTCGTTGAAGACGTCCGGGTCGTCCAGATCGTCCGGGTCGAGCCCGCAGTCCGCGGCGATGGAGCCGCGCCATTCGGACTCGTGGCGGACCAGCTCCAGATCGTCGCCGAGCGTGTGGCCATCCATCCACCAGTGATCCTCGTCGAACTCGCAGTCCACTCCGGACAGGTCGTGCCGCGTGACCAGTCTCGGCCCTTGGTTGACGATATGGGCGACCGGCTGGTTGTCGATGGTGATGGTCGGCACGGCAAGGTCGGTCCAATCGTCCTCGTCCTCGTCCCATCCCTCGTCGGACTCCATGGTGTCGTAGACGTGCCAGCCGTCCGGCAGCGGCCCTTTGATCGGCCCGTCGGTGCGGTAGCAGCCGGCCACGGTGCCATCGGGCAACTGGAGCATGAATGCGTCCGCATCCATGCCGATGGCGTCGGCCACCCGGTTTAGCTCGCCGGCCGTGGGCGTCGGCAGTCGATCATCTCCGGTGGCGAGGTCGTCGTCCGCGCCCTGTCCGGCCTTGCGGTCGAATTGGCCTCCGTCCGGCCTACCCGCCGCCTTGTGGTTGTTCCCGTTTCTGTCCTGCGCCATGATTGGCCTCCTTGTCCGTTTCGGGGAGGCTATGCGCCGGAGGTCACATCTCCGCGCCCGTGTTGCCCTGATTCTGAGTGGGCGCCGGAGTCGGGGCGGGGGTGGGTGCCGGAGTCGGGGTCTGCTGGCGTTGGGTCTGCCGTTGGGGCGTGTAGGACGGCGTGTATTGGCGCTGGGTCCGCTGTTGGGGCTGCGCCTGGGCCTGGGCCTCCGCCTGCCGGCGCGCCTGCTCCTCGGCGGCCTTGCGGGCCTCCTCGTCGGCCTTGGCCTTCTCGGCGGCGGCCTTGTCCGCGGCCTCCTTGTCGGCCTTGGCTTTCTCCGCGGCCTTTCTTTCGTCGGCCTTTCTCTGCTCGGCGGCGGCCTTGTCGGACAGGGACTTCAATTCGGCGTCCAGCGCCTTGCGGTCCTTGGCGTCCTTCGGCGTGCGGTCCGCGAGGGCCTTCATCGCGTCCAGCGTGGACTTGGAGGCGTCGGGGGAGGCGGCCACGGCCTTGTCGATGGCGGCCTTGCCGTCGCGCCTCCAGGCGATGGTGGTGGCGTCCGCCAGACGCTTCGTCAGGGCCTTGACTCCAAGCGCCTTGTCGGCCTTCCTTATCGCGTCGGTGGTGGACTGGGAGCAGTCGGGAGTCTTGGGCTCGTCCACCTTGACCTTCAGATCGGCCAATTCGCGCCTTAGACGCCGGTATTCGGCCGAGTCCGACTCCAACGTCCTGCAGGCGGCCGTATGGGCCTCCACGGCCGCCTTATGGGCCTCCACGCGCCGGTACTGCAGTATCCCGAACACACAGGCCATGACGAGGATGGCCGCGCCCACGGCGATCAGGATGGGCTTGAGCGGCAGGGGACGGGCCGCGTCCCTCTCGCCGTCCCGCTCCCAGTCGGAGACCGGAGGATTCCCGCCGTCGGCCTTGTCCTCCGGATCGTCCTCCGGCTCCCTGGAGTCCCAGTCGCCCCAACCACCGTCGACGTCGTCCTTGGAATCGTCGTCATCGGACCGATCGGCCTCTTTGTCCGTCTCCGGTTCCCCGGAGTCCCAGTCGTCCCAGCCGTCGGCGTCGTCCTTGGAGTCGTCGTCATCGGACCGGTCGTCCGTTCCATCCGACTCCCCATCGTCGGACGCGGCCTTGTCAGTGGCCTCCGATTCCTGATTTCCGCCCGGTTCGTCGTCCCAGTCGAAGACGCCTTCGCCGGCGTCGTCGTCGCCTATTCTGTTGCGCCAGTCGGAATGGAATCCACCGGAGGGGGGCTTCGCCGCGGCTGGAGCCGTCTTGTCCCCGGCATTGGAATCGCCCCAGCTATCCCAGCCGTCGTCAGGTGCGGAGGCCTCCATGTCGGCGGAATCATCGTCGGCCGTGGCCTCATCCGTTCCATCGTCGCCCCAGCCATCCCAGTCGCCGTCGGCCTGGGGCTTGGTATGGGCGTCGGAGCCGGATATCCCGTCGTTCCCATCGTCATCGGACGAAGGCTTGGAATCGTCGCCCCAGCCGCCATCGGTCGAAGGGGTCTCGGGTCCGGTGGAGCCCTCATCCGCGGAGTCGCTCCAATCACCCCAGCCGTCATCAGTCGAAGGCTTGGCGTCGTCGGCTTCGGTGGAATCATCGCCCCAGTCGCCCCAGCCGTCATCGGCCGCGGGCTTGGAGGCGTCATCGGCTGAAGGAGTCTCGGGCTCGGTGGAGCCTTCGTCCGCGGAGTCGCCCCAATCACTCCAGCCGTCATCGGCCTGGGGCTTGGCGTCGTCGTCGGAGCCGGGCGTTTCGTCGTTCCCGCCATCATCGGACGAAGGCTTGGCGTCGTCGGCTTCGGTGGAATCATCGCCCCAGTCGCCCCAGCCGTCATCGGTCGAAGGGGCTTCGGGTCCGGCGGAGCCTTCGTCCGCGGAATCACCCCAACCGTCCCAGCCGTCATCGCCCGAGGGTTTGGCGGACGTCTCCGGTTTGGCGGAGTCGTCGCTCCGGCCGCCATCGTCCGTCGCGGTGAAATCGCCGTCGGCGGCCTGCGGATCGCTCCAATCGTCCCAATCGTCGGCCCGGGGCGCAGAGGCCGGCTTTGGCGTCTCGGGAGAGGGGGAGGCGCCCGTCTTGGACGCCTCCATTTCGTTCTTCCGGCGCTTCGCGCCGGCATTGCGGCTTTCCGCCCAGGGATTGAATGGCATGCCCTAGGCTATGCCTGATATTCCTCCCAGAGGGCGTCGATGGCCTGCTCCAGACGGTCCTTCGGCACGTTGGACACGCGGGAGCGCAGGGCCGACTTTCTGTCCGCCAGCTCCGACCAGAAGCCGACGACCCGCTCCAGGGGCGCATGCTCCGCCTGGCGGTGCATGGTCACGGCGGCGGCCACGCCGGAGATCGGCAGGCCGCTGCGCTGGACGCGCAGTGCGAGGCGGTAGAGGTCGTATTCGGCGTCCACGTCCATGCCCGCGAGCATGGACGTGACCTCGTCGTACCCCGCGCCGTCGCCGGCGAGCCTGACGGCCACGCCGGCCCAGTTCACGGCATTCGGCGCCTTGTCCGCGTAGTCGCGGCGGAGCAGTTCGACGACGCGCCAGCGGAGCGGCTTCGATGGATCGTCGGGCTTGCCGGCCTGGCGGTTGTCATGATGGATTCCCCTGTTCGGCGACGGCTTGCGCTTCCGCGGCGCGGCCGCCTTGGCCTTCTCGGGGGCCTTGTCCTCCGGGCGCGCGGGCTCGTGGTAGATGGCCGCCTCCATCGGCCGGCCCGCGCCAATGACGTGCGCCAGCTCGCCGGCGCCGAGCAGCAGGCGGCCTTTATGGTCGAAGATGACGCGGATGGGCTCCCAGGTGGGGCAGGCGTCGTCCGCGGCATGCGGATTATCCTTCGGCGCGCCGCCCAGCATGGCCGCCGCCTCATCCGGCGTGATCGTGCGGCATTCGTAATCGTAGACCAGTTCGTTGTACATGTTTCCTCCGATTTCGACGGTATGGTCTGTTTCCCATCCCCATGCGTCGGGCGGCCGCGCACCCAACCAAACTCGAAGGAACGGGCAGGAAAGGCGGGGACTCTCCGTTCTCCTTAAGACAGGCGGCGAAGGAGGCGTCTTCACGTTTTCTTCACATTATCCGGTCCGTATGTACTTCGTATGCAGCCGTATGCAGTCCGTATGCACTTTTTCGGCTCGAGCAAGAAGCTAGGCGGGAGTAAGGCTGAGAGCACATACAAGAAGCCGTATGCACTTTATGCACCTCTTTTGGGAGTTGGAGTCTTTTCGGCCTTTTTCCTTTTAAGGGAAGTGCATACGGTGCATACGGCCGCATACGACCTCGGTCTGAATCAGGCTTCAGCCTTACTGCCTGTAGGCATTGAAGCCTCTTCGGCCCGCGAGAACCGAAAGTGCATACGCAAGTGCATACGGATTTCCGCCGCCGGAGGCGCCTCCCGGCCGGAATCGGCGTCGACGGCGGCCGCCCACCCAACCAAACCGGCCGCTTCCGGGACGCATGGACAAGGTGGCATCAAAAGGGAAAGGAGTCCGCCATGCATTTTCTTGGAACCGTCATCGGACCGGAGAGCGAATCCGAGGTCGACTATGAACTGGAGCGTTGGAGCGAGAACGCGGACGTCGAGCCGTACGTCGTCGAGTACCGTGAGGACATCCTCGAAAGGGCCCGCGAATGGGCGTCGCGCCGCCCCGGTGTCGACGACTCCGACGAGGACGGACTGCTCGAGCGCTTCGCCCTCTACACGGGCGCCGAGCTTGATGAGGACGGCAACGAGGTGTCCACCATGCCGGAGGATGCCTTCTACGACTGGTACGAGCTTGGCGGACGCTGGGCCGAGGAGACGGCCGGCCTGCAGGGTCTGACCGTGGACGGGCTCCGCGCCCGCGCCGGGGTCGATCCGGAGACGGCGGCGTTGCTTGGCGGCATCGCCGTGTCCGTCCACGGCGGTGGCTACGAGGAGGAGCCGGCCGACCCGCTCGCCGATTGCGTGGGTTGCGAGAAGGTCTGGTTCGTGGATTTCCACGACTGATTCCATGCATAGGGGAGCCTTTCGGAAGGAAAGGAGTCTCCTATGGAGTCCACAAGCATCGCCGACGTCGAGGCCCAAGCGCTGGCCGACGCCTACATGGAGGATGCCCGTCACGTAGGCGTCGACCGCGCCATATACGCGGCCTATCGCGCCGGACGGAACGCCGACCCCACCGACTATGAGATCCATCGCGCCGCGTTCCACATGGCCGTCGCGTGGAACGACGCCCACGACGCGGCGACCGTCGCCGACGACTGGGAGGGCATGGCCCGCATCGCGCTCGACGCCGCCCGCGTCGGCCATGAGGAGCCGCTCCCGCCGGAATTGCTGGAGGCCGTGTTCCGATGAGCGGATGGACCGTCGTGGACGGCCACGCCGTGCGCACGTCTACCCTCATCCTGTCCGGCATGGTCGGCGCGCTCGTGCTTGTCGTGTTCATCATGGGCGGGCACGAGCACGTCTGGTGGGCGGGGCTCATCGCCCTGGCCGGATGGCCGCTGCTGTTCGTGCCGAGATTCGTCAGGGAGGACCGTCGATGGCGGAAGGAAAACAAGTGAGGCCGCGCCTGTTCGAGGCCGACCTGCCGAAGGATCCGCGCAAGCCGATACGGCACCCGTTCGACGCGGTGCCTTATACGCCGCCCGACCGGATATTGGACGAGGAGGGCCTGCTGCGCCGCCTGATGGCCACGCCCGACCAGGTGCTCTGGTGGCCGCGCAACTGCGCAAACCGTCTGCTTGCCGAACGTATGGTGGAGCACGGGTGGGTCGACGGCGACGGCGCCCGGGGCTTCACGCCCTCCGACGACGGCGCCGCCGCCATCAGGGCGCTCGACGCCGGACGGCCCGCGCCCGACTGGAATCGCCCGTTGGGCGCGCTGTTCTAGCCTCCGGGACGCATGCACCCGGTGTGAACGAAAAAGGCGGCCGAGAGCCTTGGGACCATACCCGCTCCGGCCGCCTTGGCAAGCGGGCCGCGCCCATCCAATACGGGCGGGTGCCAACGTGGAGTATTGGCGTCCACGCCCGCGGAAACGCCGACCACTTCGAAGACATCAAGGAAAGGAGGTTGTCGACATGCTGAACGACGACCAGTTGTTCGAGGATTACGGCATCGAGGTCTGATGCCACAGAAAGGCCATGGAGCCGGACGGCTCCGGCCGCAATGCGCCTGCGGTGCGATGGTGCGCATACCGCCTTCCCAAGGCGGCGACGCGGGTTCGATTCCCGTCAGGCGCTCGAAAAAGGCCCCGCCTCCGATCCGTTTCGGGATTCGGAGACGGGGCCTTCGTCGTTCCGCCCTAGCCCAGGATGTCCACCGTCCACGCCCGCAGATTCTGCACGACGAGGGTGACGCCGTCGCGGTCCGTGGCGAACATGCCATCCGAGAAGCCGTCCCAGGCGTCGGACCGGACGCCGAAGCGCAGGGCCACGCGCTCGCGGTTCCGCTCGCGGACGCGTTCCGTGGGGCTGGACCTCAGCACGGCCACGAGGCACGCGGCTCCCAGCAGCAGGACGGCGGCGCCGGCCAGCGCGCCCACCCTCAGCGCGGGCGCGAACACGCCCAGCATGAGAGGCAGGCAGGCGGCGGCGACCGTCAGCGCGATCGCCGCGCGGCATCCGCCGCTTCCGTCGTCGGGGCGCGGCTCCAGTTCAACGGGCTCCATGGTCCGCTCCTATGCGAACACGGGCGAGTCCACGATGGCCAGGTCGGCGCGTCTGTAGCCGGCCTCGCGGGCCGTGCGCTCCTCGAACGAGACCAGCCCGCCCGGATTGGCCATCACGTCGCTCGTCCGCACAAGGTAGTCGCGCGTCAGCACGGGCTCCCATTCGCCGTCCGGTGCGAGCCGTTCGACGCGCAGGCGGAAGCTCCAGCCGATGCCGACGGGCCGGATCGGCTCGTAGCGCAGGCGGGCGGTTCTGCAACTCGTCCTTCTCACAGCTCCATGCCCCTTGCCCTTAACCTCCACATGGCGGCCGGAGGCGCGCTCCAGCCGTCGAGTAGGCGCAGCTCGTCGTCCGAATAGTCCGACTCCAGCAGGGCGATGCGACGTTCCACGGCGCGTCTCGCGCGGGTCAGCCCCGAGTCGTGCCCGCGAGCCAGCTCCCACATGCCCTTCCAGAACGGGGCCATGCCCTGCCAGTCGGCGCGCTCCAGCACGCGCAGCAGATGGGTGGCCCCGTTGTCCGGAAGCGCCAGGTCCGCCTCCATGGAGGGCACCGGCAGCGGGGTGGCCGCGCCGAGGTCGCGGACGTTGCGGCGGTTGCACGACGGGCGCAGCTCATCCGGCTCCGCATGGCTCAAATACCACAGGGCCTTCCTCAGATCCTCGACATCCCGGCCCTTCAGCCGGTGCCTGTAGACGTATTTGATGGCGTTGCCGCCCATGAACGGATACAGGCGCGTCAGCTCCACGCACTCGAACGGGCCCGCCTCGTAGTGGGCCGGATGGTTCACGTTGTCGGTCAAGATCCCCAAGACTCCTTCCATCGAAAAGAAAAAGGCGCCGCGCGCAGGACGGGTCATGGCGGCCTAGAGAATTGAGAAACCGCTCTCCGTCCTTCGCGTCGCCGGCTCCGCCGGAGTGAAGAAGTCCCCGGCGCGTGGCCGCGTTGACGCGCGGCGCCATCATCCGGCATGCGTCCTATGCCCGGAACGGCCCGGACGCATAGGGATGGACATGGGAAGAATCACGGGACTTAAGGTCGGCGCGGCCATCGTCGTCGCCGTCACGCTTGCCGGAGCGTCCATCGGCGTCGTCGCGGCCCTACGGTGGGGCGGCGCCGCGCAGGGCGTCCTGGCCGGCCTGCTGCTGGCCGTCGCCACGTACGGCGACATCCTCGTCGTCCGCGCCGTCCACATGGCGGGCGTGCTCGACGGGGCCGCGGCCACACGCGCCGCATGGCTGGCCGAATTGTCCGGCTGGTACGCGTCGCGCCCCTACGCCGATCCGGCCGCGGCGGCCGCCGCCGGCAGGGTCCGCGCCGCCACCGACGACATGGAGCGTCTTGACGCCTGCCTTGGCGTCGACAAGGCCACCGGCGAGGAGTACGCGTCCATGCTGGCCACGTTCCTGGGAATCCTCGGCGACCATCCCGACAGGGCGTCCACGCTGGACGCCGCCTACCACGCCATGCAGTCGCGTCTGGCCCAGGGCCTGCCCGTGGAGGGCGAGTTCCGGTTCGACGCCGACGGAAACATCGTAGAAGGAGACCAATGCTGAGACTCATCACCATGCCCGGCCCGAAGGGCCGCTACTGGACCCTCACCGTGCTCGGCACGCCATGCGCCACCGGCCATGTGGCCGACGAGGACGGGGCCATCGGCGCGGCCATGAACTGGTGCCGCGTGAACGGCTACACGCCCCGCGGCCTGCGCGTCGCCGCCCGCACCGGCGTCGCCGGCGGCGAGCGCGTCTCATATGAGGCGGCGCTGTGACCGCAAAAAGCAAAAGGCCCCATGCCGGTCCGTGTGAGTGAACGCCGGCATGGGGCCTCGGCCGTGAATGCATTGCCCGGCCGAGGCCCATTCTACCAAAGCCCGACGCATAAGCCAGGGCATGATGGATCTTTCGAAGTATCTGGCCTCATGGAGGGCGTACTATTCCCACATCGACTGGGGTGTCCTTGTCTGCGCGGGCGTCGCATGCCTGGCCATAATCCTTATCATCCTGCTGGTCGGCCGCGGCTGCCTCTCCCTCCTGCTTATCGTCGCCATCATCGTGGCGTTCCCCGTCGCGCTGTACGACGGGGACTTCGTGGGGAGTTCCGCGGCCAGACCAAAGTCTCCCGCCTCCGTCCTGTCGGAAAGGTACGGGCTTGGGGAGGGGACCCTGACCTGTGCGGCCGGCGGAAACGGCCGGGTCGTGGACCTGAGGGTCGGCCGGAACGGCATGGCCGATGCGGACTACAAATGCACCGCCCGCACAAAGAAGGGCAAGTGGGTCAGATGGACGCTGACCATCCGTAGCCCCAAGGCCGGCTTCTTCGACGCGAAGGGCAGGCCCGTCAGGCCGGTGGAGTCCCGATGAGGCTCCACGACTATCAGGAGAGCGCCGTCCGATTCGCCCTCGCGTCGTTCCGCGACTACGGCGGCTGCGGGCTGTTCCTGGACATGGGTCTGGGCAAGACGCTGACGACCATCGCCATCATGGACATCTGGCACGCCATGCATCCGGACTCCCGGTTCCTCGTCGTGGCGCCCAAGACGGTCGCCGTCAACACCTGGCCCGACGAGCTGGACAAATGGTCGGACTCGCACCGGCTGGATTACGCGGTCGCCTGCGGCTCCAAGCCCGATCCAAAGAAGCGGGCCCGGGCGTTGGAGGCGGGCGCCACCGTGACCATCATCAACCAGGAGAACCTTGGCTGGCTGGACTCGCACGTCGACGTCTGGCCGTGGGACTGCATCGTGCTGGACGAGCTGTCCGGCTACAAGAGCCCCACCGCCAAGCGCTTCCGCCTGCTGAAGCGACGCCGCGGCAACCTGTCGTCGGCGCCGGGCAGGAGCCGGCACGGCAGGCCTGTCTCCTGGGTGCTGGGCCTCACCGGCACGCCCGCCGCCAAGGGCCTCATGGACCTGTGGGCGCAATGCTACCTGCTGGACGGCGGGCATGCGCTGGGCCCCACGCTGACCTCCTATCGCCAGCGCTGGTTCGTGCCCGGCCGCCACAACGGCGACGTCGTCTACGAATGGCTGCCGCGTCCGGAGGCGTACGGGCGGATCATGGGCGCGATAGCCCCGTTCTGCCTGACCATGCTGGCCCGCGACAAGCTGCCCGGCCTGCCGCGCCGCACCGTCATCGACCACACGGTCGCCATGCCGGACGGCACGAGGGCCGCGTACGACGCGTTCCGCCGCGACAAGTGGATGGAGCTGGACGGCGCGGAGGTGTCCGCGTCGAACGCCGGCGTCCTGTGCAACAAGCTCACGCAGTTCACCGCCGGCTGCATCTACCCGGACCCGGGCGTGGACGCGCCCGTCATGCGCCTGGACGACGCGAAGCTCGACGAGTTCGACAGGATCCTCCAGGAGTCGCAGGGCGAGCAGATCCTCGTCTTCTACCAGTTCCGCGACGAGCTGGCCCGCCTGAAGGCCCGGTACAAGGGCATGGTGCATACGACCGACGAGCCCGGCATCGTCGCCGAGTGGGACGCGCACCGCGTGCCGATACTGGCCACGCATCCGTTGAGCAGCCGCTTCGGCCTGAACCTCCAGCATTCCGGCCACATCGTCGTCTGGCTGAGCCTCACCTGGAGTCTTGAGGACTACACGCAGGCGAACGCCCGCGTCGACCGGCAGGGTCAGGAGAGGCCGGTCCAGATCCACCGGATCATCGAGCCGGACACGGTGGACGCCCGCAAGCTGTCCGTGCTCGCGGGCCGCGCCGAGCTGGCCGGCGCGGTCATGGAGGAGCTGCGCCGCGATTAACGGCGTTCGATGACGGCGCGGGCGAACAGCGCCCGGCCGCCCACGGTCGGCTGTCCTGGCATGTCGACGAGCCGCCAGCCGGGGTCGGCGGGCGTCCAGCGGGTCAGGAACGTCAGGGGGACGGCGACGGGGCCGTCCCAGTCCGCGGGCACGTCCGCCACCTGCCCGCATTCGAGGATGTGGGCGCCGTCCAGGAACTCCGGGGACTCCGGGGCCGGCGCGTCCGGCCGGAAGGGCTCGCGCGGAAGTGTGGACGGCAGGTTCGTGTACCAGACGATGTTGCCGAAGCGGCGGTGGCGCACGCCGTCGATCATGACGTCGCACGACTCCTTCGGCGTGGTGGCGTCGGGCGTGGCGAACGCCATGGAGCCGTTCCGGCGTCCGAGCCAGAGGCGGCCGGACAGGAAGTACGGCGCGATGGACACGGCCTTCGCCTGGGGGAGCGGCCCCATGACGGAGAAGAGCTCGCCCCATTCCTCCAGCCTGGGGATGATGGACGAGAGGATGCTGAACGGCGGGTTGGTGACGACGATGTCCGCCCGGTCCATGAGGCGGCGGGCCTCGACGCCGAGCACGCTGCCCTCGTCGTCCAGCTCGACGGGCTCCGGCCGGTCGTCCGGCCCGTCCCATTCCCAGCGGCGTCCGAAGCCGAACAGGGGACCCATCGGATTGTACTGGCTGGCGGTCAGATGCGTGATGCCGAGCCGGTCCCAATGTCCGAGGCAGAAGCGGACGAACGCGCTCTCCGGCCCGTCGCAGGGGCAAAGGACGCGCCGTCCCCGGAAGTCGCCGGCGCAGGGGAGGAGCTCGGCCTCCACGTCCTCGAGCCGTGCGTAGAATTCGTCGTTGCGGGCGTTGCGCGCCGCGGTCAGATTCAAGTTGCTTGCCATGCCGGACGATATGCGTCCAGAGCAGGGCCATAAGGCCTCTTCGGAATCCTTACGCTTTCGGCCGTCTTTTTTCGGAGAATCTCCAGTCAGGCAATCGGGCCGGTTCCGGCGACGGAAAAGACAGAAGACAAGCCGTCTTCACACTTTCATCACATTTATGCGTCCGTATGCACTTCGTATGCAGCCGTATGCAGTCCGTATGCACTTTTTTGTCGAAATCGAAAAGCCAATAAAGAGTAGGGCTGAGAGCACATGCAAGAAGCCGTATGCACTTTATGCACCTCTTTTGGGAGTTGGACCTTTTTCAGGGCTTTTCCTTTAAGGGGAAGTGCATACGGTGCATACGGCTACATACGCCAATGCCGCGAATCAGGCCTTAGCCCTACTGCCTGTAGGCATTGAAGCCTCTTCTGCCTGTCGAATCGGAAAGTGCATACGGCGGTGCATACGCCATCCGGCTCCATCGCCTGTCCGGATCGGAGAATTTCCGGCCGGCGGTCAGGACGCATGCGCGCGGGGAATCCGAAACGACAAAAGGAGGACCCATGGAAACGATATTGACGCCCCGACTGCTGTTCGACGGCGAGGACAGGCCGGTTACGGCATGGTCGAGATGACCCCATGGCGGGTCCGCATGCTCGGGCACGTCGCCAAAGGGGCCGGACGCGAGATCGGACTCACGGCGAAGAGCCCCGCATACTCCAAGAAAGGCATGCTGGAGCTTGCCGCCGACGGCTCCATCCTCGCCGGGCGCGAGACGCTGGCCCGCCTCTCCCGCACCGTCGACGAGGAGGTGGAGTCCGTCCCGGTGCTTCTGCGCACCGTCGACGCCGACGACAGGACGCTGCGCGCATGCCGCCTCGACATCGGCGACCGATTCGCCGAGAAGTACATCGACCCGCTCGTCACCGACGAGTTCCCCGGCCTCAAGGACGCGCACAACGTCATCTGCGCCGTCCGCGCCTACATCAACTGGGAGGACTTCGGCATGGACGGCATGGTCCACCGCAAGGGCTGGCCCGCCCCATCCCGCCTCATCGACACCATCCGCGCCAACTACAGAGACATCGTCCGATACCGCGAATGGGCCGCCATCGCCAAGACCCGCCACCATCTGGGCCTCAAACTGCCCCTCGCCATCATGCTCGTGGAACGCTGGTCGAGCCCGTCGCGCGTCGACGCCTTCTGGCGTCCCGTCTTCGACGGCGAGCATCCGCTCGACCCCGACTCCCCGCAGCGCTGGATGCTCGACCGCGCCGCCGGACGCGACTTCAATCAGAAGGACACCCTCAGCCTGCTCATCACCGCATGGAACCGGTGGATGCGCCAAAGCGTCGGCGAGGCCATCCCACTGGACGATCTGGAGACCGACCTCATCTTCTAGACGGCCGGCATAGCCCAATCGGGAACGGACAAGGAGGCCAATCATGGCACAGGACAGGAACGGCAACAACCACAAGGCGGCGGGACGCCCCGACGGCGGCCAGTTCGACAAAAAGGCGGGCCAGGGCACGGACGACGATCTGGAGGAGGCCGCGGCCCCGGAGATCCCCGCATGGGACCGCATCAGGGACACGGACGACTCGCGCGAGGCCCTGCTCGAGCTGGCCCGCACCATGAGCTCATGGGACGGCTCGTGCGACTGGGCCGACGCGTTCGAGCCGGAGGAGCTCATGTCCGGACTGGGATTCGACCAGGCCGCCGCGATGACTCTGATCGACGCCGTCGGCGACGACTATTACCCGACCCGCGAGTTCGTCCGGTTCAATGACGCCGGCATGCTCGAATCCGTCGACGAGTCCGACCTGGAGGACCAGGCCGTTGATGAGGTCGACGACATCAGGCAGTACGTTCAGGACATGCCCGAGGTCCGAGAGGAGCTCGACGCCGACACGCTCCAAGGCGTGCGCGACGGCGACCCCAAGGCTCTGCTGGAGGCCGCCCGGGAGGGCAACCGCTGGGACGGCGCGTTCGACTGGGCCGACGCGACCGACGACATCGAATTGCTGTCCGGCGTGTACGGCTCCGGCCGGTACGACGCCCAATGGCTCGTCGACCGGGCGTTCTTCGGGAGTTACGAACCGGGGCACGACTACATCCGGTTCGACGGCTACGGCAACTTCGAATCCATCGACGAATCCGACCTCGAGCAGGAGGCGTGGGACAACCGCGAGGAGATCCTCGACACCATCCAGAGTGCCCGTGATGACATGGACTTCACCAGCTGGACCGACGACAACGTGGCGGACATGTTGGGCAAGCTGGATGTCATCGGGGAGGACTGAGACATGCGTGACGGCAAAGGCAACAACCACAAGGCCGCCGGAAGGCCAGACGGCGGTCAGTTCGACCGTAAGGCCGGACAAGGCTCGGACGACGATCTGGACATGGTGCCCGCGTTCGACCCCAAGCACCTGACCGACGACGACATCCTGGCGCTCCGACACGCCAAGGGCGCCGAACTCGAGGCGGCGCTGGCGCTGGGCGAACCCAACGTCGACAGGCGGCTCGCCTTCAACCCGAACCTCGGCTGGGACGACCTCAACGCCCTGCGCGACCGGCAGACGACCGACGCCATGAGGCGCCATATCCTCGACGGCATGGCCTCCAACCCCGCGTCCGAGGGGCACCACATGGAATTGCTGGACGAGATCAAGCGCCTGCCCGCCGCCGACCGGCGCATGGCATGGACCTGCATGGCCCAGAACCCACGGCTCGACCCCAAGGCCGCCGCGCGCATCGCCGTCGAATTGGGCACGACCCGCGCCTACATCCCCGTGGCCGAGACGCTGGCGGGCAATCCGCGCCTGACCGACGAGACGCTCGCCCAGTTGGTCCTCAAATTCCCGGAGGGCACCTACCTGCTGCACCGCGTCATCTCCAATCCGGCCGCGGGCGATAACGCGCTCATCGCCGCCGCCAACCGCTCGCGGGACGGCTTTGACGTGGAGGAGGCTTGGAGCCGCGTCGGCGACGTCCGCCGGCTTGCCGACGTGGATGTGCGCCGCGAGCCGGTCCGCCGCGGCCTGGCGCGCAACAGGACCCTGCCCGATGCGGCCGGTTTGAAGGCCATGATCGGAGACGGGCCGGTCGACCCCGATCTGGCCCGCGGCATCGCCCACGCGCCCGCCGCCGACGCCTCCACGCTCATCCGCCTGGCCCGCGCCTGCACGCGGAATGTCCGCGTCCAGACCGAGATCCTACGCGCGCCCGCCTGTGACGACTTCGTCAGATGCGCGCTCGGCACCACGTCCGAAGCTCCTGAGATCAGGCAGGTGGCATGGAACTCGGTCCGCGACCCCAACGGGCTGGGACTGGCCGATTTGAACGATCGGCCCTCGTTGATCGGCGTCTGTGCGAATCCTCGTATGACCGAGGCCGTGGCGGGCGAAATCGTGCGCAAGGCGGGCGCGGCCGCCGCCACGCGGCTCAAGGACAATGAGTCGTTGCCTGAGGAATTCCGGCGCGGACTGGTGGCCGCGGCCGGTTGGGACGCATGACGGAAAGCGTGAATGAGGGATATATGGCCGTAAAGGTGGCGTTGAACCCGACACCACGGCAGGAGCGTCTGCTGCGCTCCCACGCCGGAGCCGCGCGATTCGCTTACAACAAGGCCATCGAACACGCCAGGGAGGTCATCAGAGCGGGCGGCGGCTGCCCGGTCTCCTATTATGCCCTGCGGCGCTGGTGGAACGCCTCTAAGGCGGAATTGGCCCCATGGTGGAGGGAATGCTCCAAGGAGGCTTTCAACTCCGGCCTTGAGGCGGCCGCGACCGCCCTGTCCAATTGGCTCGCCTCATGCCATCACTGGCGCAAGGGGCCGAAGGTCGGCTTCCCGAGATTCAAGGACGCCGAATCGCGGCCGTATTTCGCCTATACCACAGGCACTTTCGGTCCCATCGCCGGCGACCCCAAGGGACTCGCCCTGCCACGCATCGGCCGCGTCCACTGCTTCGAGAATGTCGCCCAGCGGGTCGGGGACCGCAGGGTCATCCGCATGGCTGTCACCCGTTCCGACGAGCACTGGACGACCTCCCTGCTTGTCGTAACGCGGAGGACGGACACGCCGCCGCGTGACGCGCGGATCGTCGGCGTGGACCTGGGGCTGAAGACGCTGGCCACGTTGTCGGACGGCACCGTCGTTCCCAATCCACGCAATCACAACCGTGACGCCGCGCGTCAGAGGCGCGCCGATGAGGCTGTGGCTCGCGCCATGCCCGGCTCGAAACGACAGGCGAGGGCGATCCGCCATGCGGGACGCATACGACGGCATACGGCCAATCGCAGGCGCGACGGGCTGGAGAAGCTGGTCTCCGCACTGGTTCGCCGCTACGACGTCATCGCCATCGAGACGCTGAACGTCAAAGGCATGGCGGCGAATCCGGCATTGCGCACGCAGGTGCTCGACGCGGGCTTCGCCACTTTCGCCCGCCTGCTGGAGGCTCGGGCGCCGCTCCACGGCGCGGTCGTGCACCGCGTCGACCGCTGGTACCCCAGCAGCAAACGCTGCTCGGCCTGCGGACACGTCCGCCGCCATCTGGAACTGGATGAGCGCACCTACATATGCCCGGAATGCGGGCTGTCCATCGACCGCGACCTGAACGCGGCCATCAATCTGAGGCTTGTCGCCGTGGGCGCCACGGAGACGAAAAACGCGCGCGAAGGCGCGAACCAGGCGGCGGCGAAGGCCGCGTAGGACCTGGAGCCGGCCCCGGCGACGGGGCCGCGCGGGATGACTTCCCGTGGCAGGTGATTCCAGGGCCGTCCATTGGAGACAATGGGCGGCCCTTCGCTTTTTTCGGTCGGGACGCATGGGGACTGTATATACGAAAGGCCAAGTGAAAGGAACCGATTATGGAGTCAAGGCCTTATGTCGAGAATGTGACCATCACCCCACAGGTCGCGCAGGCAATGCTCGAGCATAATACGCACAACCGCAATCTGACGGAGAGCAGGGCTCAGGCTTATGCGCGCGACATGGTATCGGGTAATTGGCGTTACACCGGTGAGGGTATCAAGTTCGGACCTGATGGAACGCTGTTGGATGGCCAGACCCGCTTGCGCGCCATTGTATTGTCCGGCGTGACGATCACCATGCCGGTTTGGCGCGGCATCGACCCAGACGCGCAACTCGTCATGGACTCGGGCCGTCCGCGCTCCAACTCCGATGCGCTTTCCCTTCGCGGGGAGAAGGACGTCACCACCCTGCGCTCCATCGTCTGCGCCGATTTCCAATGGTGCCACTATGGTGCGCAGGCCGCCTTCGTCTCCAACGGCAAGAGGCGCGTCACCCCATCGGAGATGCTCGACTGGCTCGCCGCCCGCCCGGATTTGCGCGATGCCGTCCGCCAAGCCCGTATTCTATACGAGGCGGACCGCAATATCCCAAGGTCGGTATATGGGGTTCTTTGGTACGAATTCGGCCTTATCTCACCTGAGGACCGGGATCGCTTCTTCAAGGATTTCGGCGACGGGATCGGAAATTCCCCATTGGATCCGCTAGTGGCCCTCCGCAAGGGCATCGCCGCGGCCGCTGTCAGCCCGAACGTGCGCGTCCATTCGGCTCAATACCGCGCCGCACTCGCCATCAGGGCTTGGAACGCCTTCAGGGATGGCTTTGAGGTCAAAAATATCGCGTGGCGCACGGATGCCAAATTCCCCCTACCTCATTAAGTCAAGTGTCTTGACTGGCGTGCGGGCGCGGACTTCCCCTTACCGCCCGTGTGACGCATAGCCCCGTACGCCGCGGGCCTCCCGCCCGTATCGCCCATCTTCGAGAGGAGAAAATATCTTGACCAATCCAATTCAGCCGCAATCGGCGAATTCGAATCCTGTGCCATCCCAACAGCCACTCCAAGCACCGGTTCCGCAAGCCGCATACCAGGTTCCACAGGCCGCCGCAATACCCGCTCCGCCCGTGCCGTCGACACCCGCGCCGCCGCGGCAGTCCATTCCGGCCGACGGCGATCCGCAGGGACAGATGCCGACTCCACCGGCGATGGACCACGCCGCACAGCCGAAGCCATTCTCCACGTTGGCTATCACCGCGCTCGTGTTCGCCATCATCGCCACACTGCTGAGCTGGGTGCCCATCGTAAACAACATCGCGTTCATCGTCGCCATCATCGGTCTGGTGTTCGCAGGCTTCGCCATGCATGCCACCCGAAAGTCCGGCCAGCGGCGGGGCAAAGCCCTTGCGGTCGCCGCACTGGTCGTCTCTTTGGTAGCGGGCGGTCTAGTACTGGGAACCCAATCCATTTACGGCAAGGCCGTCGATGATGCGTTCGGCTCCTCGGAGACGACGGCCACGTCCAAACCGAAGAAGTCCAAGGCCAAGACGGAGAAGAAGACCACGCCGGCCGTCCAGGACATGGAGGGCAACGTGGATGGGTCCGACTACCATGTCAAGCTCGACTCGCTAATCAAGACCGTCAACGACTATGAGGGCAAGCCCACCGTCATGCTGGCCTACGAGCTGACCAACAACAAGACGGAGAACTCGAACATGTTCGACGTCAACGTGACCGCGTTCCAGAACGGCCATCAGCTCGACACCGCCATCTACTCGGACCAGACGCCGGAAGGCTACGATGAGAACTCCAGCACGAACGCACTCCAGCCTGGCGCTACCGGCACCGTCACCTTGGGTTACGTGCTTGAGGATGAGACGAATCCCGTTACTGTCGAGGTGTCCGGCACCCTTGACATGTCCGGCCAGAAGGTCACGCACGAATTTGCCCTGCAGTGACCCAACCCACCAAGACCCCGGCTTTCGCCGTTTCCGGCGGGGCCGGGGTCTCCTTATATCCGCGCGACGCATAGCTCCGGGTATGGAAACCATCGCTAAACCATTCATTGCCATAGGCCGTTTTATCCGCCAGACTATCGACGAGATCCGCAAAGTCGTGACGCCCACTGTCCGCGAATGGGCCGGTTGGATTGTCGGTGTTTTTGTCTTCGTCCTCCTGCTCATGGCACTCGTGACCGGCATGGACTTCGGTCTCGGCAAGCTTGTTCTGCATATCTTCGGCTAGAAAGGAGCCAATATGCTCAAAACCATCATGACCGTCGCCGTCGCGGTCCTCTCCCTCCTGCTCGCCTGCCTTATCCTCATGCACAAGGGCAAGGGCGGCGGCTTCTCCAATTTCGCCGAGGGCCTGACCGGTTCGGCCGAAAGCTCCGGCGTGGCTGAGAGGAACCTGAATCGGTGGACGGCCCTCGTCACCCTGTTGTGGGTGGTGCTCATCGTCGCCGTTGATCTGCTCTAGAAGAGGGAATCGTCGAATGTCAAAATGGAGCAATGTCCCCATCTCTGGCACCCATGACTGGGACCGGGACCTGTCCAACCTGCTGACCGGCAACGACAACACCTCCGCCCCGCTCGAGGTCGATTGGGCCAACCCTGACGAAATCGCCGCCAGACGTGCCCAAGTCGCGGATGCGATGCTGCCCGCGCTGGTCGACGCCCTTCAGGGGATCGCGGACCGGTTCGCGGACGTGCCGCCGGTCGGCCGGCTTGCCATCGTCGGCGGCATCGCGGACGCGGTCGAGGCGCTCGAATCGTTCATGGGACCCGTCATCGTCTCCCAGGTCAAGCCCGGCGAGCAGCGCGTCCGCGCCGCGCTCGACCTGAGCGAGGGTGGCTACAGAGGCCTGGCCGAACAGGCCGGCGCGGTCGCCCGCACCGTCACGGAGGCGCGCGAATGCGGCTGCGGGAATCTCCATCCCTGCGGGCTGGCCGACGGCTCCACGCTGTTCGCCGGCGTCGAACAGGACAAGCCGCCGGAGTTCCGCCTCGCCCCATGGTGGCAGGGGGAGGGGGACGACGAATGACCCCGGACCAGGTGCGCGGCATGCTCTACGGGCTCGCCGTCGGCGACGCGCTCGGCGTCCCGTACGAGTTCAAGGGGCGTGGGACGTTCCGTTGCGACGGCATGGCCGGCCATGGCACGCACAATCGTCCGGCGGGCACATGGTCGGACGACACGGCCATGACGCTCGCCACGCTCCACTCGCTCATCGAGAACGACTGGAAGGCCGACCCAGCCGACCTGCTCGCCCGCTACCGCAATTGGCTCGACGCCGGCGCCTACACGCCGGACGGCGAGGTGTTCGACTGCGGCCTCACCTGCGCGACGGCCATCCGCTCCGGCCGCGGCTCGACGGGCGAGCGCTCGCAGGGCAACGGCAGCCTCATGCGTATCGCGCCGCTCGCCATCCGCCACCAGTCCGACGAGGCCATCCGCGCCGCGTCCGCCGTCACCCACGCGCACCCGCACGTCATGGACATGTGCGTGCGCCAGGTGCGGCTGCTGGAGCGGCTCGCCGGCGGCTGGACGCCCGACCCGGATCCGCGGCCGGAAGACGCGATCCGTTCCGGCGGGTTCGTCGACGAGACGGCCGACGCGGCCCTGTGGTGCCTGGCGGCCACCGGTTCGTACCGCGACTGCGTGCTGGCCGCCGTGAACCTGGGGTCCGACACGGACACCACCGCCTGCGTCGCCGGCGCCATGGCGGGCGTCAGGTACGGCTACGGGGCGATTCCCGCCGAATGGCTGAAGACGCTCCGTGGCGCGCCGATGATCGAGGCGCTGGCCGATGCGGCCGTGCGCGACGCATAGCACAAAGGCCATCGTGGAAAGGGCATGACAATATCCTTCCAAGATGGCCTTATTCTCGTTGGAATCCCGACCGGTTACGAGACGATCCGAATCCAGGACTTGCCGTTGCTGTTCTCTATCATTTTCTTGGCTCCGCTTCGTTCGAATGTGGCCATATAGGCATGATGGATGGTGAGGACGATGTCCTGAAGTTCCGAATCCTCCTCCAGCCTCTTTATGGTGAGACCATGCTTCTCGGCGACATCCGCCGTGATGTGGCGGTTGTGCATGGCGGAATTGGCATGCGTGCCGAGCCATTCGGCGATACTCCTGCTTTTGGATTCTCCGTCGGCGCAAGTCGAAAGCATATTGGTCTTCAGCCATTCCGCGACCATCTTCTGCGACGCCTCGACCGCCTTTTGGCAATCGCCCAGATATGTCGGCGGATACTTTCCGATGATCTGGGCCCACATGGCGGTCGAGCCGGGATTGTCGGTGGTTTCCTTGACGGCTTGGTTGAATTCCTCTATGACCCCGCCCGCCGCGACTCCTCCGAATTGGGGGTCCGTCGGCCCGATTGCGGACTGTCTGCCCATGTATATCTCCTTGCAGGAACATGCGATCATGGTCCCCGCCGACATGGAGAGATGCGGCACGAATGCGATTATATTCGTCCCAAAGCAGGCGCGAAGGTAATTGACCAGGTTTTCGGCGGCCGCGAGGTCGCCGCCGGGCGTGTGCAGAATCAGGTCGAGCCCCTTGTCGCGGTCGAATCCATGGATGTTGGTCATGAAGCCTTCCATGTCGGAATCGCTTAGCGAACAGTAGGGGCTGCCCTGCGGGTCCTGTAGCCATCCCGAGTAATAGCAGATGACGTTACGTCCGCGTTTCTTCGCCATCTTCCTGATGTACTCGCCTCTGATGTTGTCGAGAACGCCGTTCGGATGCCTGTCGACGGTGCCGATGATTTCATCCCATGATGGCATGTCTCACACTCCGGCGTAGGTTCGAGTGATGGCCGGACGATCATCGTGGTATATCGTCGGCATTGCGAAGTGGGGCGGGATTATCCTTCCGTCGCCATGTCCGTCCGGCACGATCCGCCTGTACTGACGGAACAGCTCCAATTCCTTGTCGTTCGTGTCTTTCATAAATCGTTCCAGTCCACTATGTGTCACCATGCGGAAGCGCGCCGGCATCGACCGGGGTAGGCCGCGCCGCGGCCGGATCGCTTCGAATGCCATCCATGATAGTCCAATCAGGTCACGGACGGCATGTGTTCGCCGTCGCGCGAGCACCGATTTTCCACAATCGCCGATTCCCGTCCATGGGTCAATCCTTTCCGACCGATGGATTCATCCCCTAAGCGGGACGTCATTCGGCTATGCGCTTGGGACGCATGGCATATAGGGAAAGACGAAGGAGCTATCATGACACCACAAGCCAAATGGGCCGCCGAGACCGGCCTCGACCCCGATGACTACAGCGTCTGGGACAACGACCAATCCTCCCAGCGCGCCAAGGCCCACCGTTGGGCGTTCGCCCGCGCGGACGAGTACTGTCCGGAGGAAATCCACATCGTTACGAACCGCAACTGCGGCTGCGTGCAACTGGTCCGGAACGGCACGGTCGCCACGCTCGACGTGGACGAAGAGGGCTTTCCGACCGCGACATGGTATGGCGCCGTGCGCCCCGGATGCCTGTCGTGCGTGCGCATGGGCGAGCTGGACCAGAGCTGGTTCGACCGCAATCCCGAATACCGCTCCGCCGCCGGCCCCGTCGATCTGGACGACCGCGGGGATTTGGGCGAGGATCCGTACATCGGCCTGACCGACATGTGGAACGGCACTCCCCAGCGCGACGAGTGGGGCCGTGTCGGCTGCTACGCATGGGTGATCGAACGACTCATGGAGGCTGCCTGATGGCTAGAACGTACAAGGACCTGACCGACCACGCCGTCGACCGCGTGACCGGCAGCGCCGAGGAGGATTACGCCCGCGGTCACGCGCGCCGCGTCCGCCACATGGAGGCCGGCGGCAGGCTCGTCCGCCGCATCGGCAAGTGGAGCAATCCGCACGGCTGCGCCGCGCCGGAGTGCGGCTGGTGCGCGGAGAACCGCCGTCATGCCGCCGCCAAGGCCGAACTGGCCGCCGAACAGAGGATGGAGGACTGGCGTGGCGAGACGGAAGCTTGAAAACGTCCCCGACAGTGGGCTGGACGATTACGTCGATTACCACTGGGATGACATCGAGGCCGAGGCCGCGAAGGCCGGCGTCGGCGCGGAGGACCTGCTGTTCGACGACCTGGTCCGCCGCAACCGTCTCGACCGCTTCGGCCCGGAGGTGCTCGAGTTGATTTCGGACGGCCTTTACGGCGAGGAGGAGGTCGATCAGGCCTTCTGGATGGGCGGCATCCTCGACGGCATCGAGAAGGCCGGCCGCCGGGACGCATGACGCATGTCGGCAGGCAAAAAAGCCAAGCCCCCGTGGCCCAGTGGATAGGGCGCCGCCCTCCGAAGGCGGAGACCGCCGGTTCGAGTCCGGCCGGGGGCACCGGGAGCGGCCGCGCGGTTCTCACCTCGCTTTCATTTCGCGCGGCTGGCTCCTTCTTATGGCGTCGAATCGCACAGGGCCCCGCACCGGAAGTCTCCGGACGGGGCCTTTGCCATGGCCGCCAAGCCGGGACGCATAGCGGCGGATATGAAAGACATCATTCTGCAATGCGCATGCTGCCATAAGGAAATCACCGACCTGTCCGCCGCCGGCTGGTGCAACGGCGAGCGTCGTTCGTTCGAGTGCCCGGAGTGCGGGTGTCGGACCAAGGTCGAGGCCGAGGTCTGGCTCAAGTTGTCCTCCGATGCAGAGGAGACATGGCGCGAATTGTACCGGCTGGCCCAGTGGAACGCCTGCGAGACGTGGTTCGACCCCGACGGCGCCCTGCGCGTCTACGGGGCCGACGATCTTGGCGGCCGCGAATTGGCCGCTTTGTGGATCGCGCCGGAGCATGGCTACGAGGAGGCGGCCGGACTGCACGTCACCGTCGACGGCGGGCCGGTACCCGTATCCGTCTACGCCGGAATGGAGCCGGAGGCGGCCGCCAAGGCCATCTGGAAGCGCATCGAGGCCATCCGATACAAGGAGGCGGAGCGATGATTGTCAACGGCCATGTATCCTGCGGCTACTGCTCGGCCGTCATTGCGGAACTGGAGCCGTGGCCGGCGGGCGAGCGGCGCGAATTCGTCTGCCCCGAGTGCGGATGCGTCAATTACGCGACGCCGGTTGTCGAATACAGGTCGACCACATACGGCCGCGAGCTTTGGCGGGCCATCGTGGCCGAGGTGTCGAGGCGCGGCGGGACCGCGCACGCCGAGTTCTATGACGATGACGCCGCGTCCATCAGGCTGGACGGGACGACCGCCTGCATGTACGTCTGCTTCGACGGGCCCGCCTCCGCCCGTGTCGACGGACTACATGTCAGCGTCCAGGGCAGGCAGGTGCCGCTGGGCGAGTATGCCGAAATGAAGCCGGGCGAGGCCGCCAGGGCCGTCGTCGACCATATCGAGGAGCTGGGCCGCGACGCATAAGCCGTATTAGGGGCGCCGGCGTTTTTTTCCAGTGACTTTCCGCAACGGCGCCCCGTTTTTTCTGAAAGGAGCCGGCCATGGAATTGCATGTGGTCACGGAACTTGTCGTCTCGGAGGGCGCGGAGACGCTGTATCTGCGCGGCGTCTTCGCCGACCGCGCCAAGGCCGAGGAGTTCGGCGACGGGCTGGCGGACGGGCGCGGCGACGACTGCACGACCGTCTTCATCACCACTGTGCGCGAGGGCAAGCCGACGAGCGTCTATCTCATGGGGGACATCGAATGACCTACTTAGCGCCCTGCCCGTTCTGCGGCGGACCGGTCCGGCTCGTCTACGACGGCACGCCGGACGGGACATGCTACGGCGTCAGCCACAGGCCGGGCGCCTGTTCCATCCTGCCGACCGTCTGGGGCGCGCCGGGCGTCAAGGCGGACACCATCGTCCGTTGCTGGAACCAGCGCTACGGGGTGGCGGACATGCTTAGGGCGAAGGGCGAGGACGGACTCGCCGACGAGATGGCGTATCTTGGGAGGTTCGATTGAGCGTCGATTTCAGTGATTGGAGCGCCGCGCAAACGCCGGTGGTGACGATCCTTGTTCTGGCGGCCATCGGCGTGATGGCCGGTGTCGTATGCCGTCTGGTGCTGCGCCGGCTGCATCCGTTCGGATATGGGCAGATAGGGGAGCCCGTGGCGAGCGTCCTGGTGGGGATGCTGGCCTTCCTGGTCGCCTTCGCCGTCTGCATGTCCCTTGGTATGACCCCCGGTGGACGTCCGTCGGACTTCGACGGCGCGTTGGCCGAATCCTACGGCTTCGAAAGCGTGGACTGCGGGAACGGCTCCCGTCGGACCGCCGTGCCTGATGGGACCGAATACTGCATCGCCGAGCGCAAGGGAGGGAAGCACGAGACCATCCGCGTCCATGGCGACGCGAAGGCCAAGCGGGTCGAGGTCTATGGCATGGATGGCAAGCCGATCAGACCTGTCCGCGCGACGGCTCCAACGAGATGATGGCCGGACCGGGACGCATGGCCTCCTTGTAGGAAAAAGGAGGCGACCATGCTGTTCCGCATCACATTGGGTGACTGGCTCGGCAAGGGCCACGACATCAAAGAGGACTTCCTGTACGACTGCAACCGGCCGGCCGCCGAGATCGCCGCGGCCTACGGGATGAGCCGCGAGAAGTACGGTGTCCGGTTCGACGGCTTCAAAAAAGACGACCCGTTCGCCGTCTGGACGAGCTACGGCGAGTCCGGCATGAGCCCGGAGGCGCGCGGCGCGCTCGAACGCGCGGGGCTTCTCGACGGGACCGGGGAGCCATGGCGGATGCGGGACAGGGCCGATCTGGTCATGCGGTTCATCGCCCTGTCCATGCCCGCCGGATTCACCTACGAGCCGGTGGTGGTCCCAAGCCTCAACGGCCTGCTCCGCGCCGATATCGGCTACGGCCTGTTCGAGGGGGCGTCATGCTGAGGCAAAGACTCGACCCGCCACAGAAGGCGGCCACCGCCGTATCCGTGGTCGCCCCGCTCGCCGCGGGCATCACCTACGTCGCGCTCCGCACCGACTGGCTCCGACAGGTGGGCAGATGGCTTGCATGGGCGGGCGGCGCGCTCGCGGCCGGACTTCGCGCCCTGGCCGCCCAAATCGCCGCCTGGCCGTGGACGGGCATTGGATATGCCTTCCTGGTCATAGCCGCCACGATTGCCGTCACGGCCTTTCTTGGATGGACGGCGTTTCTGGTGCCCAATGCCGTCGGCATGCTGTGGCATTGGCGTCTGACGCCTACGGAAACACTACGGGCCATGGCGGCCGTCGCATGCGGGATTGGGGTCAATGTGGCCGCCGTGGTCTGGTGGATCCACCACTCCATCTGGATCTGGGATGAGCGGACCTTCCATGCATGGGACTACCTGTGGCTGTGTCTTTTCGTCATCGAACCGTTCTTCTGGCTTCGGCTGGTGGTCCGATCCCACATGCCGGCGAAGCCCCTCTGCCGCGCGGCGCGTTTCATCGCCCCGGAACAGACGACGGCATTCCTCCGCCTGTCCTGCTCTTTGGTCCGCTTCGAAAGGAACCATTACGTCGGCGAGAAGACGCCTTTCGGCGGGGACAACGAATACGCCATCGACCTTACCACAGTCGAGTCCCGCCGAAATGAATGGATTCGGGACAATCTGGACGATCTGGACGCGTACGCGGAATACCACCCGTCGTTCGCCAAAGCCCTCGGGGAATGGCGGACGGCCCAAGAGAAGGAGAACGAATGATACAGACCAAAAACCTGAACTGCCCATCCTGCGGGGCGGAGCTGCTCGACCCGATATACGACCTGGAGATGGTCGACGGCGGACGCCGGAGGCTGACGTGCGGGGAATGCGGCCGGCCGTTCACCGTCGAGGCCTCGCTCGTCTACGACGTGACGGCCGATGGGGAGCCGTCGGGCACGCCGGCCGCCGACGCCGTGCTCGCCGCCTTCCACCTGGCCGACGGCAGCGCCCTGCGCGTCGGAAGCCGCGGGCGGCTGGTCCATGGGGACGGCTCCCCGTCCGGCCTGACGTTCGAGGTCGTAGTGGACGACGCCACGGACCTGCCGTGCATGGCCGTGACCGATGGCGGCGAGACGGCGAGGGCGTCCATCCTCGGCCTCACGATGCGCGGTTGGCGGTTCGCCGGCCTTGGGGACGGGGAGGCACGGCCATGAGCGAATGTCCGTATTGCAGCCGCAAGCCGGGCGGAAAGGATATGCACCCCATCGAGACGCACCCACTGGACCGCGATTGCATGCATTTCTACGAGGACCTGTACTCCCCGCCAATGACGCTTGTCATGCGCGAGATGGCCGTGCCCCACGCATTGCCGATGGTGTTCGGGGACCTTTCGTACGAGGCGTCGGTCGGCGGGAAAGGCAGGAGGGCCCATTGCCTCGCCCTCGGCATGGACGACGACTACGTGTACTTCGGCGTCGTTCCGACCGAATTGGGTGAATTGCCCGGCAGAACCGTGCGCGTATGCCGGGAGCATGCCGCGGAGCTCGGGAGCATTCTGGTCTCCGAGTGCCGTTCGAAGGAGCTTTGCCAGGGCTTCGAGCGGCACATACTCCGGATCCTCGAACGGGTGCGGGACGACCCGGATGCCGACCTGGAGGCCTGCGCGAGGGAGATCTACCACGGCGTCACCGACGCCGACTAAAAAAGGAAGGACCCCAATGGATTACATCGACCGCAGGCGCGCCCGATTGGAACGCCGCCTGCTCCACGCGGAGCGCTCATGGCGCCGCAAGGCGTCGCGGGCGTGGATACTGCGCGAACGATTGGCGCGCATGCCGTTCGATGACCTCGGGGCCGTCGCGTCGCTGGCGGGCGGGCTGGAAGCCAACGCGGAGTCCGCGGCCGCATGGAGACGGCGGGCCGTCCGATGCGGAAAGGAGCTCGCCGGGCTCGACGCGGAGCGCGCCGCCAATGCGGATGTGGACGGCCGCTGCCGGTTCCTCGCCGAGACGGGCCGTTGCGGCCGGCCCACGACGGACGGCTCACGCTGGTGCGCCGCCCACGTCGACCTGTGGGCGAGGGGCGCGGCGCACGCCGTCGGGCTGTGGCGGTCTCCCGAAGTCCTGTACGGGGACGTCGTGGACTTCCGCCCGCCGATGCCCGTGTCCGCGGACGAGATGCGCCAATGGGCGAAGAGCACGGCGGACCTGCTCCGGCTCGGCTTCGGCGCCCTGGACGAGAAGGAGGCGCGCCGATGGTCGACACCGCCAAGCCTGTGACTGGCCCGTGGGTCATATCGATCGTTCCGGTCGGGTGCCCCAACGACCTGACCGGCGTCCCCGACGGCTACATCCGCGCGTGGGAGGAGCACGTCGGCCCGGTGGAACCGGCGGGCGGGGACCGTGAGGACTGGATCGAGATGTGCGCCCGCCTGTACTGGGGCGTGCGGAACCTCGGGGACGACGCCATCGTCCGCGTGCATGGAAGGTGGAGGGGCGACGACACGTCACTGGCCGGCCTGCCGCATTTCGGGCATGTGCTCGCCCACTGCCAGACGCCGGACCAGGTGGCCGACTCCTCGCTGGCCGCCCGCTACCGGCTGAACCCGACGGTACGCGGGCTCATGCACCGGCCGTCCGAAACCTGCTCCATCGACCCGCCGGACGTGCGGGCCGCGTTCGCGCGGCTTGTCGACCGGGGCGTCACGTCGTTTTTCGTCAAGTACGCCGTGCGGGAGAAGGCCCTGCCGAACCTGCCGCTCGACGGGACCGACCCGGACGCGCTGTCCGAACAGGTGTCCGATTGGCTTGACGGAAACTGGGAGTCCATGCGCGCCGAGGGCGTGCCCAACGCACTGCTCATCCAGAAGCGCGTGCGCATGGAATACGAATACCGCGTGTTCATAATCGGCGACGAGCCGGCGTGCGGCGCGGGCAACATCGGCGTCCTGACGCCGGTGAACAACGAGGCGCGGTTCGACCCGAAGATGCAGCGGACCCGCACCGACATGGACCGGTCCACCGTCGAGCGCCGCCCCGACCTGGCCGAACGCTACCGGGAGGCGGCCGTCCGGTTCGGCCGCGCGCTGGCGGGCAACGGGTACGGAGCCTACGTGTTCGACCTGTGCCTGATCGACGGCGAGGTGTCCATCGTCGAACTCAACGGCATGATGAACGCCGGACTCTTCGCCCTGGACATGGACGCGCTGACCCGCGCGATGCGTGCCCGGCCCGGTCAATTCGTTCCCGTGTCGGTGGACGGCCTGCTCGCCGGACGGGACGCATGTCCGGTGCCCGTGTAGCGAAAGGAGGCCGTCATGGCCGATATAAGGAAGATCCTGAAGGAGCATGTCGCCGATGTGGCCTTGGCCGACGGCGTCGTCCATTGCAGGGGCGACGAATTGACATTCGATTCGATGGAGGCATTCGGCCGGCATGTCGACGCGCTGCTCTCCCGCCCGCCCCGTTCGCGGGAGGAGGCGGTCGCCGATGTGCTGGCCACCCATCTGGGCGAACCGGACTCGTTGCCCGAGGAGTCGTTCGCCGTCACGGTCGGCGACGACGGCCGCATCCGGTGCGGCTGCGGCTGGACCGGCACCACTGCGGAGGATGCGGACGAATGGCGGGCGCACCTGGCTGACGCCATTCTCGAAGCGCTGGGGAGGGTCGAATGAGCGGCGCGGACGCGTTCGCCGCCGTCGCCGATCGTCTCGACCTGTTCGCGGACCAGGTGCGCTACGAGCGCGTCCTCGCCTGCCGCGACTTGACTTCCTCTCCCGCCTGAAGGCGGGGGATTCCTACTCCGCTAGCCCAATGGGGGCATTGCGGTTCGGTGGGTTCCCGTTTCACGGGCGATAGCGTTGTGGTCGGCCGAGGCCAGCCTCCGTCTCACATCGCCTCCACGGGCGTTTAAAGACTCCGCGAGTCCCGCGGCGTCGAGGATGTTCAATGCGGCGTTCCAGTCGCGGTCGAGAAGGGTCCCGCACTGGGGGCATTCCCATTCGCGTACGTCCAACGGCTTTGGGCCGTCCCTGTGTCCGCATTGCGAGCAGACCTGGCTGCTCGGGCACCATCGGTCGATGTGGATGGCCTTGCGGCCCCATTGGGCGCAGAGCTCGTCGATCCTGTCGGTGAACGTCGACCATGCGGCGTCGGCCACGCTTTTGCCCATCCGGGTGCGCATGAGCCCTTTGACGCACAGGGTCTCCATGGCGACGGCTTGGTTCTCGCCCGCCACCCTGGAAGCCAATTGGTACGCCAGGTCCCTGCGTTGAGCCCCGATACGGGCGTACAGCCTGGCCTTGGCCTGTCTGGTCCTGTTGTAATTGCTTGAGCCGCGTTGACGGCGGCTTAGCTCCTTGTTCAGCTTCCTCAGCCTGCGCTCGGCTTTGCGCAATGCCTTCAATGGGGCGACCTTCTCGCGCGTGCCGTCCGAATACACGATGGACGCCAACAACTCAAGGCCCATGTCGATGCCGCAGGCATCATGCCTTGGCTTCGGCGGTTTTTTTGGCTCGGCCTTGACGACGAAGCTGGCCCCGTAGGTCCCGTCCGCATGCCGCATCACCGTCACGCTTGACGGAGTTGATGGCAGATCCCTCGACCAACGGAGTCTGATCTCCCCGTCGATCTTCGGCAATTCCAGGAACATCCATCTGGAGTTGCGCTCATGGCGGATATGGTACCTGTCCGACCTGGTGAACGTCGCCGACTGCTCGCCGCAATGGCGGCTCTTGTACCGCGGGTAGCCCGCCTTGCGGGCGTAGGCGCGGGAGTAGGCCGTCTCCGCATGCCGCAACGCCTGCGCCATCGGCCCCGACGACACCTTCCAAAGCCACTTGTTCTCCGGCTCTTTCTTGAACTCGGTGAAACGTCGTGACAATTCGGCGTACGAGGGTATCGGCAAGTGGAGCCACCATGCCACCTTGCGCTGGTCCAAGTACCAGTTCCACGCGTACCTGCATGCGCCGAACAGGCGCGACAGAGCCTCGCGTTGGCCCCGTGTGGGATACGCGCGGTAATTGTAGCGCCTGATGGTCCCCATATTCGGCTCCATGCGTCCCGACAGACTTCGACCACCCCCGCCCTGAAGGACGGGGCACCTTTTCGTTTTCAGGTGGCATGAACGCTACGACACGCGCACGCTGACCGTCTGCTACCAGAAGTGCAAGAACGGATGCCCGGTTGAGGACTTTGTGGAACTGTGCCGAAAGACCGACGCCCGCAAAGACGACGTCGATGAGCTGGCCGGCCGGCTTCGCAAGGACTGGTCGGAGGCCGTGACGACGTGGCGCAGGCGTGAGAAGTGCCCGTACTGCGGCGAAATGCCGAAGTTCTCGGTCAATGCCAAGGGGTATCTGGACTTGGGTTGCGTCGACGAAAGCCATGAGCCGTTGAACGCGAAGGGCTGCGGCGGAATCATTGTCGACCTTGTCAAGAAGTGGGATGGCGTCGCCCTGCCTATCCGCAACAGGCTTGAGCGCAAATCCAAGAACAGACGTCTGCTGGCCGTTCTCAACGCCTAGGCGATTGGATATGGGCGGCGGCCATGCCGCCCATGTCCTTCCGGGACGCATGGGCGTACCGGAAGGAATAGGGAAGGAGCCTGAAATGGCGGACAAGACGAAGAACCCGTACGGGTTCGCAAGGGAGAAGGTCGGCGAGGCATACAGCGCCCTGTATGAGGCGCTGGAGGCCTTGGAATCGGTCGGAGCCGACTTCTGCACCGACCTTGGATACTACGGCGACACCATGGATGGCCACAGCCTGCTGGAGGTCGTATCGGACATCGAGGACTCGCTGGAGGGCATGTGATGGCCGTCATCGGGGGACTGGTGGCCGCGGCCGCCTTCGCGTGGGCGTATCTGCATGGCGAACAGTGGCGCGAGACCGAACAACAGGGCGCCATGCCTGTCGTCGTCATCGCGGCGTGCGGCGCCGGCCTCATCTGCGCGATCATCCTCTCCGTCATTTTCTGACGGCCGGCCGGGACGCATGGTCCCACCGTCAGGGAAAGGAGTCCAAGATGACGGAGGAACTGCGCTGCCCCAAATGCGGCCGCCCCGCACAGGGCGGCTGGCGGATGGATTGGGGCACCGGCGTCTCGAACGGCATCACGTGCGAATGCGGCGCCGTTCTTGAGGTGGCGGCCTACGCCGTGGCCGACTACGACGTCGAATTCGAGGTCCGGGAGAAGCCGGGACGCATGGACCCGGTGGAACAAAGGAGGAGCCAATGAAAAGACCACACGGCATTCCGAACGGCGGCGAGTTCCGTCTGCCGGAGCCGGGGCTGTATCTGGTGCTGGTTTGCGATCCGTACGAGGAGCCGGCGTACGACGACATCTGCTACCTGTGCGACGGCGACCATCTGGACGGCTTCGTCGGGCGCCTGCATGATGAGGGCTTCCCGCCGGAGGATATCCGTGTCGTGAGTTGCGCGGTCAACGGGCGCATCGACTGGGATGGGATGGACCGCTGAGACGCATAGCGTACGGTACAGCATGATGCTTGATACGCCCCTCCGGCTTCATGGTTGGAGCGAACAGTGGGTCCGATTCCCACGGGGGCACGACCGCAGTTGGCGTAACTGCGGGAAATCGGGAGTGAAATCCTGTAGCTTGTCGTTGGACGGGTAATCAAAAGCGTCCGCGTGGAACGCGCGTTAAACACCATCGGACGGACGGAAAAGCCGCCATCCCGCAAGGACGGCGAGTACTGAAGGGCCGATGTACATGACTCCGACCCGGAGGACGTCTTGCGGGCGTCGTCGCGGGGAGGAGACATACGCCCCCGTAGCTCAGAGGACAGAGCGCCACCCTCCGGAGGTGGGCGTCGCCGGTTCGAGTCCGGCCGGGGGCACGTCGGGACGCATGACGTCCCATGGAAAACCGAAGAGTGTTGGAGCATTCCCGTCGCCGTGGCGCATGCACGGAGACGTTAAACGCGCGTGGAGGAGGGCGTAGGCCGACGCGGAACGTCGCGGTCCTCCGTCGAAGCGCGAATCAAGGGTATGGAATCAAGGCGGCCGGTGCGAGAACCAAGCATAAGCCGGCCGCCGCACGCCTCCGTAGCTCAGGGGATAGAGCGCCACCCTCCTAAGGTGGGCGTCGCCGGTCCGAGTCCGGCCGGGGGCACCAGCGGCGTAACGCCGCCACCCGAATGACTCCTTTTCCGGTCGGCCCTCCCCGCATAGGTGGGGGCCGGCATGGGGCCGTGGCGCAGAGGCAGCGCATCCCGTTCGCAACGGGAAGGTCGCGGGTTCGAATCCCGCCGGCTCCACCAGACGGTTCCTCCCGTGGCGCGCCTGACAAGGCACCCGTGCGGACAGACTCTCATCATGCATTGGAAAAAGCGATGGGAGGGACCGTCACGCCCCGATTTCTTCCCCGCGCGGGCGGGGGTGTTTCCAGGTCGCCGGTTCGAATCCGGCTCGGGGCTCTCGGGAAGCGTCGATCGCGTCTTCCGTCCGGAGGGCCGGGCGGCGGCGCGCATGGCGTCATGGACGCCTCCCTTTGCGTCGGTGGTGCAATGGCAAGCACGGCGGTCTCCAAAACCGTCGATCCGGGTTCGAGTCCCGGCCGGCGTGCGACGCCGCCATCCTCCTTTTTGGCCCATCGGGGCTTCGGCTCCGGGGGAGGATGGCGACGGTTTCGGAATGTGGCGCAGTTGGCAGCGCGCGCGGCTGGGGGCCGCGAGGCCGCGGGTTCGAGTCCCGCCATTCCGACGTGGGAAAACCCAACAAGACCGAGCTTGCCCGCATGAGGGCGAAATACGCCGCATGGCCCGAACGCGACAGGCGGCTGTCGCGGCGGCGAGTACATCCGCGGACTTAGGCACCACCGCCCCGCACCGGGCGACCTGGAGCGCCTCGAGTTCGCCGCCGGCCATGGCGACTGGGTGTGGGAGTGCATCAACCGAAAGATAAAAACGTGCCCCGCACTTCAGTACTGGGGGTTGGCTCAGGACGCATAGGGCTTAAGTGAAAGGAGGTGGTCCACGATGAGTCAGAAGGTCCGCATCGACGGCGTCAAGCACGCCGGTGCGAGCGTCTTCCTCGGTGTGGACCACTGCGGCAATCCCTGTTGGACCAGGAATCCCGAGCGCATCATGGTGTGGCTGTGCGACGGATGGCGTACCAGATTCAACCAGCGGCGCGAGCAACGTCAACATAACGTGCCCATCAAAGACGAGAACGGCGAGATCGTCGATTGGATCAAGGAGCCCTTGGGTGGTCCCGACGTGTCTGAATTACTTTCGGACAGGGAGGCCAGGCTTCAATGCTCATGGATGGCCGCTGTGCCGTCGTCGATACTGGCCACCTCCAATAGGCTCGAGGATACTGAATGGTCCGCCGGGCTCAAACGCAAGAAGACGGCCGGAGGCCGTGTTCCCGGCTTCAAGTCGCGTCATCGCGGCCTGGGCTTCGTCAGCTGGTACCATCCCGGTGGCGACTCCTATAATGCCGTGTTCCAGAGGACTGGCCGGAAGTCTGGCGTGGTCGTCATCACCGGCATGGACCCGAAACGGTGGGTCAAGCCGGGCGAAAAGTCTCATTGGCGTATCATCATCCATGTGCGCGTGAGCCAGCCGATACGGCCTTATACCAGCATCCATGTGGATTGGACCCATCGGACTTTGGTGTTCGTCAACATGCCCCTGCCGCTGCCAAGGACAGGAAACAGCGAAGTCGGCATCGACCGCGGCTGCGTGCATACGCTGGCTTCGTCCGACGGAACCTTCATGGACATGCCCAAGCCGTCGAAGGTCGAATCGAAGCGGCTGAAGTATCTGCAGCGCAAAATGGCACGCCAGGACCGCGTCAACGAGGCGAGGGGCGGCAGAACCGCCAAGTTCGCCTCCAAACGACGCCAAAGGACTTTGGACGAGTTCAACGTCCTACAGGGCCGCATCGTCCGCCGTCGGAACGACTGGATCGAGAAGACCACCACAAGGCTCGCCCGGGAGAACGGCTTTGTCGCCATGGAGGACCTGGACGTCCAGGCCATGACGAGAAGGCCGAAGCCAAAGCCAGATCCGGCAAAGCCGGGGCAATATCTCCATAATGGAGCCCGCGCCAAGGCCGGACTCAACCGATCGATACTGAGCAACAATTGGAGCCGTCTGATGAAACGGCTCGACGACAAGATGGACGCCAACGGCGGAAACCTTGTCATCGTCCCCGCCGCCTATACCAGCCGGACCTGCCACAAGTGCGGGCATGTCGCCAAGGAGAACCGCGAGAGCCAAGCGGTCTTCCATTGCGTCGAATGCGGGCACAAGGCGAACGCGGACGTCAACGCGGCCATGAACATACTAAGCCGCGCGTTAGCGAAAACGGGCGGGGGCACCGCCTAGGACGTGGAGGGCCGCGTTGGCGGCCCGATGAAGCGTCAACCCCTTTCCCACAGGCCGGAAGTTCCTTTGGAGTCCGGTCCGTGAAGGGAATCCCCCAGCTTCAGCCGTGGGGAGGATGCCAATGGAGCGAGCCGCCGCTGGCGCCGGTCCAGCTCTTCCCGGGTCCGCAGGGCCGGTTCTGAGAGCGCCACCATCTGTCCGGGCTCAGGCGCTCCTGGTTGGATCGTAAGAACTATCGCGCCTACCGTGGCCCGTGCGAATGGCACACCTATATCGTTGGCCAGTATCTGCCAGAGAAGGAGAGGGCGGCCGAGCGGGCCTACAGGGCCATGCCCGTCGCCGACATCGTCCTGCTCGTCGGAGCGGGCGTGCACATGGGACGCATGCTGCCGTCAACTATCGCGACAACAAGCGTCGCGGCTTGGACGTGGGCATGATTCCTGCGATTCTCTATTGACGGTGTGGTGGGCGTCGCACCAGGACGCCGTCGAATTCCAGACACGGTTGTACAGGTCGGCGAGCCGGGGGTATATGGCGTGCCGTTCCGGCGAGAGCGCCAAAGGCATGACGAGGGCGCGGACCGGCATATCGTTCGCCATGCCCTCGCGCCGTCTCGCTGTGGCGCTCTTTCTCTTGGCTATATCTTGCTCTATGCATTCCAACCATCGCGACGCATAACTTCAAAAAGGAGGCCATGCGATTCCTCCCCGCCAACAAGGGGCGGAATATCCTCGCATGGATCGCATTATGAACATGTACGCCAAGGCCCGCCGGGGCTCCGGACTGACGCAGAGACAGGCCGCACGAGCGCTCGGCCTGTCCGTCTCCCTGCTGGGGCGCTACGAACGCGACGAGTCATGTCCGAATCGGCGGATGGTCGAGAGCATGGCGCTCCTGTACGGCGTGCCGGCCGGACGTCTGGGCGTCCCGCGCCCCCGTCCGGCCGGAATCGACCGCCATACCTGGCCGGGGGCCACGGGACGGCTCCACCCGTCCGACGGGCTGATGGCCGAATGGCTCGTCCTGTCCGGCGCGTGGGACACGTTCGGCGCGGACGAGTGCGCCGCCATGCTCGACGGAAGGGGCGGCCGGTCGGTCGCCGCGTACGCCTATATGGGGCGCATCCGGCTGGAATGCGCGACGCCGGCGAGAAGGCTGTCCCTCGCGGTGCCGGGAATACACGCCGACGGAATGTGGACGCCGGAGAGGAAGGAACGCCGATGATCGACATGAACGACTGGCTCAAGGCGTGGGATGCGTACTACACGCCCGCGCAAACCCTGAGCAATGGAGACGTCGCCTGGGCATGCCTGGTGGGTGGCGGCATCATGGCCCTGGTCTTCGCCGTGTTGGCCGTCGTCTCCTTCTTGAGGCACGGAGCGAGGGGGAATCCCCTTGTCGTGCTGTTCGCGATCGGCGCGTCGACCGCCCTGTTCCTCTGCATCCCCGACGGTCTCTGCCAACTGCCGAAGGTCGGCGCGGATGACACCAAGGCGGCCACGGCGACCGTGAGCGCGGCGAGGAAGCGTCCGAACGGATTCGGCGAGCAGCTGGAGAGGGTTACGGGAGTGGAGTACCTGTCATGTTCCACCGGGCCGTTGGGGATCGAGAATCTGGGCACTTTGACAGGCCTGCCCTCCAAGGACCGGTACACCTGCCGGCTCGTGACGAAGGACGGACGCTTGGTTGAGAATGGCCAGTTGGTCGTCGACCATGACTACGGCAGGGTCGGATTGTTCGACGGAGACGGCAAGGCCGTCATCAGCGGAAAGGAATCGAAATGACGGAGGAAATCGGAACGCTTAGGCTGCGCATGGTGGAGCCTCTGGATATGGGCGAGGCGGGCCGGACGCTGGCGCGGGCCGGACTGCTGGTCCCGCTGACCGACTGGAGCGCCCGGAAGCGGCGGTTCGACACGCACCCACGGGGGCTGGGCGTTCTGATGGCACTGCTCGTCCCCGTGGGTGTCGCCGGGTGTGCCTCGTCTCCGGGCACGTCGGTGTCGATGCCGGTCGCGGTGGGGGTCTGTGTGGCGGCCTTCGTCCTTGGCATCGCGCTGGAGGCGTGGATCGTCGCGCATCATCCGCCGGTCCCGGAGACGCCCGCCCAGGTGCTCTCCGACGTCTTCGGCGTCGACGCCGCGCTCAGGGACGGCGCGCGTCCGTTCCATAGGGAGGGCTTCGCCCGCCTGACGGTCCGGGACGGCGACGGCCTCGCCCAGGCCACGCTGTTCGTCCGCCACATCACGGCTCCGGACGGCCATCGGACCGTGTGCGTCGCCCTGTTCGGCGCGGACGGACTGCCGGTCGAGCCGAGGGTGGACCGGTACTGACGCCTCCCTGGGACGCATGCCATTCTCCGGGCGGCTTCCCGCCGTCTGGAGAAGACAGTACGACCCGAAACGGGAGGAACATGATTTCGGACAACATCAGGGGGACGGCGGCTGTGGCCGCATTGGCGTCGCTTGCCATGCTCGCATCGGCGGGCATGGCCAACGCGGCCGCCATCGGCACGCCGATCGCAGTGGACAAGGCCAATACGTTCACGACCGACGAGACCGTTGACCTGCTGGGCGGCGATTTGGGGGAGGCGGCCAACTTCGGTCTCGTCGGCTTCAAATCGATCCGTCTGAACGCCCACACGAACAGCAACATCGCCACCGCGCACGCCTATGTCGGAGCCGCGTTCGGCAACCACGCGGCCGGCGTGGACGAGCCGGAGGTCAGCTATCTGGGCAAGGTCGACGGCAGCATCAACGTGAGCCTGCCCGCCGACTCCAGGATCGTCTTCGGCGCGTCCACCAGCATCGGCCAGACCGACAATGGCAACAGCTGGACGGTGGACGGCGGCAAGCTGGAGATGCAGACCGGCGGAAGCCTGCCGAAGTCCGAGCGCGTGCTTAGGGACTCCAAGACGACCGAATACCTCGATCTGAAGGCCATGGAGAAGTCCATGACGGCGCTGTCCGCCAAGTGGGCCAAGGCCGCGCCGGCGAACGCGTCGTACGACTTCTCCGACATGAACCGCCGCCACATCACGGCGGACGGCGACGAGGCCCATCTCGACATCGACGCGGCGGAATTGCAGGGCAACCGCGTCACCGCCACGTTGGGGGATGATACCCGTCTCGTCGTGGACGTCGACGCCAAGGGCGCCGACACCGTCACCCTGCCCCAGTTGGATGTGGACGGCATCAACCATGCGGAATACGCGCATTGGACCGACAAGTGCGTCATCTACAATCTGACCGACTCCAAGTCGGAGGACGGACAGTACCACGGCCATGTCGGCACGGCGGGCGCCACCTCCTCCGTCATCCTCGCGCCCGAGGCCGATGTGGACGCCTCGCAGAACGTCGAGGGGCAGATCATCGCCAAAAACGTGGTCATCGGCGGCGAATTCCACCGCAACAGCGTGAACGTCCCCATCACCCGCCATGTGGAGGTGAAATTGGACGGCCAGGACAAGACCGAGACCACGCCGTTCGTCGTGCCCCAGCCCGCCAGGGAGCACTACCGTTTCATCGTCTGGACCACCAATCCGGACGGAACCGGCGATTCCTATACGCCAGGCGAGACTGTGACCTCGATTCCGAAGAATACCACCCTATACCCGCAGTGGGAGGCCAGGCATGTGCTCCGTTACGACATGAACGGCGGCAAGGGCGATTTCGAGGATTCGGACCTGCCGTCCGACGTGTCCGACACTGTCCCGTCTCGCGACGGATACGAGTTCTCCGGCTGGACGATCGACGGCGACAATGTCGAATCCGGCGATGGCGTCGAGGACAACGGCTCCGACGTGACCGTGGTCGCACAATGGACCCCGGTCAGGCAGGACGTGACTCCGACGAAGCCGGACACTCCGAAGAACGATACGGACAAGCCATCCGGCACCGACGTTCCGTCCAAGGATGATTCCGGCAAGACGGACACAGACAAGCCGTCGAGGGATGATTCCAGCAAGACCGATACGGATAAGCCGTCCGGCACTGATACTCCATCAAAAGATGACGGCAAGGACGACAATGGCTCTAATGATTCCGGCAAGACGGACACGGACAAGCCATCCGACATCGATACCAACGTCCCGTCGAAGGATGATTCCGGCAAGACGGATGCAGACAAGCCATCCGATACCAACACGCCAAAGGGCCAGTCGGACGCCACGTCCAAGGCCGAATCCCCGAAGGATGGGCTCGCCTCCACCGGCGTCGCAGTGGCGGTCGTTGCGGTGGCTGTGGTGGCGCTCGCCGCGGGGGCCATCGCGCTCGCCATCCTCGGCAAGCGCAAGTAGGCGCCATTCCACACGGAAGGCCCCGTCACGTCCGATAACGGATGCGACGGGGCCTTCCGTCTTTCGGCCGGGACGCATGCCGGTCTTCGGAAGGAAAGGAGCCGACATGGATTTCGGATTGATCAGATGGAACCCGTACGAGCTGACCGCGCCGGACGGCTGGGAGGCCGATCTGGACGCGGGCGGCATGGAGGACGAATGGATGCGCCGGTGCGGCGCGCTCGGGGCGTACGGCGTGGGGGACCGCGACGGACTGGCCATCGCGCGTCTCGACTGGCGCTGGGTGGCGCGCGGCCGGCTGGGCGGCCCCGTCCATGTGGAGCTGCGCGTCTACCTCCTCGGCGACGAGGACGGACGCTTCGACCTGTATCCGACCGAGGAGGAGCGGGCCGCCCTCGACGCGGATATCCGCGACTGGCTCGTGGGGGACGGCGTGCTTGACGCGTTCGGCAACGTCATCGGGGGCGATTGGCTGTGAGCCGGGGCCGTCACAGGCGCCGGCCGGACCTGTGGGGTTCCGCCGACGCGGTGCTGACCGACCTGATGCTGTTGTCGGCCGTCGCCTGTCCGTTCTCGCCCGTGTTCCTCGCGGGCGCGGTCGTCTGCGGCGTGCTGGCGGCCGTCTGTGGGTCCGTCTCCCTCAGGCGCCTGCGCCGCCAGGCGGAGTAGCTGATGCCATGCTCGGCCTTGAACCTGACCTGCCAGCGGCGGGCGGCCTCGCGGCGTTCCTCGCGGTGCGAGGCCGCGTACGCCTTGTCATACCGGCGCATCTCCTCCTTGTTCGCCTCACGCCAGGCTTTGTTGCGCCGATCGATGCGCTCCTTGTTCGCCTGGTAATAGGCCGCGTCGGCCGCCTTGCGTCTGGCGCGGCGCTCGTCCTCGACCAGGTGCAGGCGTTCGGGATGCGGTTCGCGGGCTTGGGCGACCAGACCCCAGTCGACGTCATCGGATAAAGGCTTCATGCCCGGCCGTATGCGTCGCGGTCGGGACGCATGGAACGGAGCGAAGGAACGGAAAGGAGCCGATGATGACGGAGAACATCGAATGGGGCGCGTGCCCTGTATGCGGAGGCCGGATGACCGGGAAGGTCGACGGCTGGAGAAGCGATGGGACGCATGGGGCGACCGACGGAAAAACGGATGGGAAGGAGCTTTGAAATGACCGAGTGCATCGCGTGCGGCGAAAACAAGAGCGACAAGGAGTTCGCAGGGGGATATTCCATCAAAGACCAGCCCCTGTGCGATCGGTGCTACGAGTTTGACAACGACTATGTGGATGTCTGCGCCCACTGTGGCGCCGCCGCCCTTGCGGAGGACGAGGAGATCGTTCCCGTCATCGACGGCCACGCCGAATACTTCGAGGACGAGACTGGCCGTTACGCCGATACCGTCGAGAGGGAGAGCCAGACCAAGTACTGCGACGACTGCTTCGACGAGGCCGCCGACTACGCGGCCGCTTGGGGCTTGGACTTCCTCGACGAACGTAAGTGGTGATCGACATGCTGGCCGGAATCGAAAAGGCTCTCGAATACGAGGGCGACTGGACGCGACTGGAGGACGGCGTGCTGGAATGCGGTCTGCGCGACCAGTTCGACGGCGAACAGACCGGCCTCGCCCGCATCATTGTGGACGACGGCAAGGTTTCCGTCGCCGCATGGTCGGACAATCCGTACGAATACAAGACCATGCCCGAGCCGGATTGGACGCACGAATACGATTCGACCGACCCGGAGGCCATCGCGGAGGACATCTGGTACAGGTGCCCGTTCTGCGGACAGGCGCCGAACAAGTGTTGGTGCGAAGAAGAACGTTGCAGTGAGTGCGGCGCATTCCTGGACGATGTATACGAGGGCGATCTTGGGTATTGCCCCAACTGCCATTAGAGGGGAGCCGGAGGGCGTCATGCGATACGACATCAGGCATTTCCACCGCCCCGTCTGCGCCTTTCCGGATTGCGAGAACGGATACGACGGGGACGAGGCCGACTGGTGGACGGACCCGTACTGGGGCGTCGACCAGGCGTGGGAGGACGACTGGCTGGTGCTGGACGGCCGGCACGACGAGCCGGTCTGCATTTGCCCGAGACACTTGTTCTATGACGCCGACGGCCGGCTTGTCCGTTACGACCCGGAAGGGGCGGTGCCGGAAACGGCCGCGTTGGTGGAGTTCTATGAAGGCCACATGGGAGAGCCGTTGCCCGACCCCGGCTGCGAACGGGGCGTGCTCGACGCTTTGCTCCATTCGGAACTCGTCGTGGCAAGCCATCCCTTCCTGCTTCCCGTCTGCGAGTATCCGCATTGCGACGCCGTGTTCGCCGACGAGCTGTTCGGCGCCATGTGGTACCCGGACGAGGACGCGGCCGAGACGGCGGTGTACGACTCGCGACGCTGGGCGATGATCAAGGGCGACGATGGCGAATACCACGCCTTCTGCCCGCTCCATGTCCTGCACGACGGGGACGGCAGGCCGGTGCCGGTCGGGCACGCGGTATTGCCTCCCGCGCTGGCGGAGCGCTGCACCGACCCGCGGCTGCCGGCCGTGAGGCCCGCCTGCGTCGATGACGCGCTGGACGTACTGAGAAAAGGATAAGCCCATGATATACACGGACGACAAAGGCCGGACGCTGGATGTCACGGTCTGGGATGGCAGTGACGTGACGGAGGACGTGCTGGGCGCGCCCCGCACGGGCGCGGACCTCGACCTGCTGGTCGAGACGGCGAAAAACTACGCCTACGGCCGCGGCGGCTTCGACCTCCCGCAGGCCGAGGTGAGGGCCGACTGGACCCTGACGTCCCCGGATGCGGGCGCGATATGCGGGCAGGCCTGGAGCTCCGACATGTACGACTACTGCACGGGATGCGGCGTCCTGCTCAATGAGGACTGCGAAAGCGCGGTCCCGGGCTGGTGCGTCTGGTGCGCGGGGGAGGAATAGCCGTGGACGCGGACGAATACACGGCGCTCGGCGGACGGCTCGACATGGCGCAGATCGACGGCTGGTACGGACGTTTCGAGGACATCGAGATCGACCCGACGTTCCTGTGCCTCACCGACCTGTACGCGGCGGCCGCGCCGCTCGTCCCCGCCGATTGGACGGTCGTCGACCTGGGCGGCTACGTGGGCGTGCAGGCGGGGCTGTTCGCCGGCTGTTACGTGGATGTCGACTGTTATGACCTGTGCGGGGGAGCCGACTACACACCGCCCCGGCGTTACCGGGCGGGCAACGCGGTCCACGTCGTCTCGGACATCGCGTCTTGGCTGGGCGCGAACCCCAGGCTTCCGCGCCGCACGCTCCTGCTCATGTCCGGCGTGCCACGGTACGAGCGGTTCATGGACGGACTGCGGGCGCGCGGGGGCGATTGGGCCGTCTGGTATCCGGGGCAACCCGCCGAAGGGCATGGCCCCTTGGGCTCCGCCATCGCCGCCGTGAGGCGGGACGCATGACCGAAAAAATTCATGCCCCGCGCTTCAGCGCTGGGGTCCCGGCCCCGGGACGCATAGACAGGCTTAAGGGAGGTGTTCCACGGTGAGCCAGAAGGTCCGCATCGATGGTGTCAAGCACGTTGGCGCGAGCGTCTTCCTCGGCGTGGACCACTGTAATAATCCCTGCTGGACCAGGAATCCCGAGCGTATCATGGTGTGGCTGTGCGACGGATGGCGTACCAGATTCAACCAACGACGCGAGCAAAGACCATGTAATATACCCGTCAAGGACGAGGCTGGCGAAATTATCGACTGGATCAAGGAGCCTTTGGGTGGCCCCGACGTGCCCGAATTGATCCCGGACAGCCAGGCGCGCCTTCAATGCTCGTGGATGGCCGCCGTGCCGTCGTCGATACTGGCGACCACCAATAGAATCGAAGGTAATGAATGGTTCGCCGGACTCAAACGAAAGAAGACCGTTGGAGGCCGCATCCCCGGCTTCAAGTCGCGCCATCGCGGCCTGGGCTTCGTCTGCTGGCGCAACGCCTCCAGGACGGGCAATGCGCTTTTTCATCAGACCGGTCGGAAGTCCGGTGTGGTCGTCATCGCCGGTATGAACCCGACAAAATGGGTCAAGCCGGGCGAGAAGGCGCATTGGCGCGTCATCATCCACGTGCGCGTAAGCCAGCCGATACGGCCTTACACCAGCGTCCATGTGGACTGGACCAACCGGACGCTCGTGTTCGTCAACATGCCCTTGCCATTGCCTCGAACAGGTGACGGCGTTATCGGCCTGGACCGCGGCTGCGTGCATGCCCTGGCTTTGTCCGACGGGACCTTCATGGACATGCCGAAGCCGTCGAAGGCCGAATTGAAGCGGCTGAAATACCTCCAGCGCAAAATGGCCCGCCAGGACCGCGCCAACGAGGCCAGGGGCGGCAGAACCGCCAAATTCGCCTCCAAGCGGCGTCAAAGGACTTTAGCTGAGTTCAACGCCTTGCAGGGCCGCATCGTCCGGCGTCGGAACGACTGGATCGAGAAGACCACCACCACGCTCGCCAAGGCCAACATTCTCATCGCCATGGAGGATCTGGACGTCAAGGCCATGACGAAAAGGCCGAAGCCGAAGTCCGATCCGGACAAGCCGGGCCAATACCTCCATAACGGCGCGAAGGCCAAGGCCGGACTCGACCGGTCGATACTGAGCAACTGTTGGAGTCGCACACTCAAGCGGCTCAAGGACAAGATGGACGCCAACGGCGGACGTCTTGTCGTCGTCCCCGCCGCCTATACCAGCCAGACCTGCCATCAGTGCGGTCACGTCGCCAAGGGGAACCGTGATAGCCAAGCGGTCTTCCATTGCGTCAGGTGCGGGTATATGGCGAACGCGGACGTCAACGCGGCCATGAACATACTGGACCGCGCTTTGAACAAAACGGGCGGGGGCACCGCCTCGGACGTGGAGGGACCGCAATGGCGGCCCGATGAAGCGTCAACCCCCTCAACGCCGATCGGAAGTCCTTTCGGAGTCCGGCCGGTGAAGGGAATCCCCCGGCTTTAGCCGTGGGGAGGATGTCAAGGCGGGCATGGAAATCGATTACGCGGACGAATGCATCGACGGACAGATCGAGGCCGTGGAGAACCTGCTGCCCGACTCCGGCTTCACTCCGGATGACCCAGACACATGCGCCCTGCTGTCCATCGCGCACTCGTTGCCGGCCTTGGCCGCGGAGGGAAGGATGAGAGGCTGACGCCATGTCCCGCACCTACAGAGACCACCCCCGCCGGCCTGTCAAGGAGGACGCCAGGCGCGCGGGATTCGTCACCCATCTGCGGCCGTACGGGCCGCTTCCATGCGACCTGAAATAAAACGTGCCCCGTCCTTCAGGGCGGGGGTAGCCAAAGCCCAAGTCTCCGGGACGCATGGCTCCGGTGGAACCGAAAAAAGGAATAGGAGCCGATCATGGAAGACATCAATCTGTACGATTTGGCATTCGCATTCACCCGGCGTCCGGAGGTCACGGACGCGAATGTCGCCACCGGTATGTGCCCGGACGACACCGTACTCGTCGAGTTCACGAACGGACAGGTGGGCGTGTTCAACGTGCAGGACGGGTATCCGGCCGTCGTACTGGGCACGCTATATGCGGACGCCGACGGCATCAGGGAGCATGACCCGCTGGAGTCCATCCACCACGACTTCGAGGGCGAGGGCGATTACGGCGACGGCGTGGACGACCTCGTCGCCCAGTGCGCCGAGGCGTTGGGGGAGTGATGGCCATGGACACCGTTGAATTCGTCAAGGACCGTAAGTGGCCGAGCACCGACAGCCGGATCCTCGAAATCCCAGTCGTCGGGCTCGGCAACGTCGCCGTGCAGGACTGGTCCATGCTGGACGACGTCCGGTTCGCCGGATACCTGCTCCCCGAACCACTGCGGGACCGTTACTTCGGTTTGCTTGAACAGGATGACGACCCGCCCGAGGCCGCTTGGGACGCGTTTATGGACGACCTGTGGGAGGCCGTCGATGCCATGGGGCCGGAGGAGCAGGCCGACTGGTTTAGAGAAATCCACGACCCCGCCACCATCCGCGCCCGTTACTGGGTCCACGACGGCATCGAATATCTGGACGCCGCACACACCATGCCGAGGGATGAGTGATGAACGGGCTGAAGCTCTACGACCGGCTAAAACCGCTCCGTGACGCGGACGCCGACGGCATCAGGGAGCATGACCCGCTGGAGTCCGTCCACCACGACTTCGAGGGCGAGGACGATTACGGCGACGGCGTGGACGACCTCATCGCCCAGTGCGCCGAGGCTCAGGGGAGATGAACGCCATGAATGCCGACACCATACGTTTCGTGCGAGACCGACCGTGGTATCCGCTGGACGAGACCCACGTGTACGAGATTCCCGTGACGAGGCTGGCAGCGATATGCATGGACTGCTGGTCGATGCTGGCAGACGCGCGATTCTCCGGCGACGTGCTCCCCGGCGAGAGACTGCGTGAACGCTACTTCGGTCTGATTGACCGCGATGACATCACGCCGGAGGAATGGGGCAAATTCATGGACACCCTGTGGAACGTCGTGGACGCCATGGACTTGGGGCAACAGGCCGACTGGTTCGTGGAGCTGAACGACCCTGTGACCATCAAAGGCTATTACTGGTTGCACGACGGCATCGAATACCTGGACGCCGCGCACACCACGCCGAGGGACGAGCAATGAACGGACTGGAGCTTTGCGACCGGCTGAGGCCGCTCCGTGACGCGGCCGCCGACAACGCCTACATGATGGGCGACGAACGCGAGCGCGGGATGTACGACGGCTACGGCGCGGTCATGCGCCGGTGCCTCGAACTGCCCGAAGCGGACGTGGAGGACTGGATATACGGCTTCACCCACGCCATCGAGGAGTCGGGGGATGCGGACACGGAATACGCGCGGGGCCGCGGGATCGCGATGGATTGCGTCCTCTGGTCCCTGGGTCCGACCGGGCGCGAACTGCGCGAGGCCATCGAAGAACGCCTGGGAGGAGAATAAGGGCATGGAAGTCATCAAGTGGATTTTCGTCGTGGCCGCGCTGGCGGGCATGGCGCTCGCATTGGTCGAACTGGCGACGGAGAAACCCGATGCCGCCACCGATTCCGACCGGTTGCCGGATGGCTTGGCGGGCACCTGGGAGCAGAGGACCCCGGACGGCCGGATGGAGGCGACGATCGCCGACGGCGCCATCGAGGTCGTCCGGGTGTCCGGGGACTCGCGGGAGGTCCGCTGGAAGGGCGTCTACGAGGCGAAGGGTCGGGAATGGGTGGTCCGCGAGGCTCCGAAGGAGTTCCATACGGCGTATCACGACTCCACCACGGACATCATCATAGCCGCCAGCATTGTGCCGTGAGGACATCCCACGCCGGGACGCATGGCCTCCTTCAAGGAAAGGAGACCGTTATGTGCAATGACATCGACTTCCGAAAGGCCGTAAGGCTGATGGAGGAGGCCAGAGACAGGCTTGACGAGGCGTCGGAGATACTGGGCGCCTTCGATACCGGCGACGCGAGCGGCAGGAACACCATCGCGGACAAGGCCTGGTCCATCGACCGGGACATCGCCGACATAAAGGCCGTCGCCAAGCATATGGGGGAGGAGGTATGACGGACAGGCTCATCGCCATCGACTTGGACAACACGTTCGCGGACTACACCACCGCATTCGCCGACTGCCTGGCCCAGATGGGCCGGCCCGTCAGGGGCGGCGACCCGACGTCCTACGATTTCGGCTGCGACGGCTGGTTCGGGGAGGGCAACGGCGACGTGTTCCCCGAATTCCATTCGCGGGCCGTCATGCTCGGCCTGTACCTGCGCGAGCGCCCGTACCCGCACGCGAGGCGCGCCGTCGATGCGCTGACGTTCGACCATCCGGCATGGCATGTGGCGTTCGTCACCAGCCGCCGCGACGACAATGACGACACGGCCCGCTGGATGCTCGGGCTCGGCATCGACATGAGCCTCGAATTCGACTACGCCAACCAATGCCTCGACCGCATGGACCCGACCGGCATGGAATTGGGCCGGGCCGTCTCCGAACGCGCCCGCTCCGGCCGCTGGAGCATGGGCCTGCTGTGCGAGCCCAACGGCGTCGGCTGGTGCCATCTGCCCGACAAGGAGAGCCTTGAGGCCGACCTGTACATCGAGGACGACCCGGCCATGCTCGACCGGCTCATGGACTTGGGGCTTCCGGTGCTCGTCAGGCGGCACGCCTACAACACGGCGCAGTGCGGACGCGCCGAACAGTCCGGCTTGGGGCTGGCGTTCGACGATTGGACGCAGGTGCCCGGACTGGCGGAACGGTTGATCGGGGGCTCCCATTGAGCGGACAATATTCACTGCCGGACGGCATCGGCGTTCCCTGCTACGTGCCCGTATCGGACACAGAGTCGGACCTGCACATCCAAGTGGGCGACCGCTTCTATGGATTCATCCGCGAGGTCAAGCTGGGCGAGAGGCGATGCGAATACACGTCGCTCGCCCCGGTCGGCGGGTATTACGAGCCGGTGGACGATACGCAATATCCGACTCTCCCGGAGGCGTTGGCCGCGTTGGCCGACCATCTCGGGGACGAAGACCTGAAGCGTCGATTGAAGGGGGATTTGGCATGACCGACACCAAATGCTACGTCTGCGGGCACGCTCTGGAGGAGCATGCGCCCTACGTGGTCTGGCACACCGGCTGGGACGGATGCGAGGAATGCGACCGCGACTACGAGAGGGGCGTCAGCCTATGCCCCGTGTGCATCGACGCACTGGGGTACATGGGCATGACGTTGGGCGGGAACACGTATCTGCCCGACCTGCCGTTTGGGGAAGTCGAGAATTGGGCATATGACACGCTTTGGCATGCCGTCTGGATGCCAGATGACGTGACCGTAGGCGAGGCCGAATGCGCCCGCGACTACCTCGACCGCGAGGGGCGGAAGGATCTCGACCCCGCGTGGGATAGCCTGCCATTGCGATGGTGGGATACGCCCGAGGAGTTCAAGGCGTCAGAATATGTCGAACCGTTCCTGCGCCGTTTCGGATTGGACGAAGGCGACTTGGACCGGCTGGCAAAAGCATGTCTGGAGCACGGCGACGTACTGGACGATTGGCATACCGTCACCGACGCCCGCAAGGTCGGGGAACGGCTTCGGAAAGGCTAGGGCACATGGACTACATCGAACGTCGGACCAAGCGGCTTGAGGCCGACTGCCGGCATTGTCTGCGCGACTACAAGCGTGCATTGAGCCGCACATGGATACTCCGCGAACGGCTCGGCCGCCTGCCGCTGGCCGCGTTGGACGGAGCGGACGGCATCTCGTCCCTATCGTCCAATCTCTCCGCCGTGGCGGAACGCGCCGGATGGCTGCGACGTCGCACAAGCGAGGCTCAGGGACGTTTGAAGGTGTTCGATCCGGACGAACAGCGCCGATGGAACAAGGATGTGGACGGGCATTGCCGGATGCTGATGCCGGACGGCACGCGATGCGGCAAACCCACCGTGGAAGGCTCCCGCTGGTGCGCCGGACATGTGGACCTGTGGGACGAGTGTGACCCGTGGGGACACCACGTCATCGGCTGGTGGCGTGGAATCCACATTCAATACACGTTGGACGGCGCATACGCGCACCTGTCCTACCCCGAACAGGTCAGCCTGAACACGCTGCGCGAGACCATCGCCGAATCGAAGGAGACCTTGGACAGGGAAAGCCCATACGGGACGGACGACCTTTGCACGCGCGAGGACATCGCACGATGGACGACCATGCCCGACGAATACGTGGAGAAACGGTGAGGAACGTCATCCGATTGGGCGCGTCCCTGGCCCAGCTGGCCGTCGCCCTGTTCCTCATCCTCGCCGTGCTGGGACAGCCCGCCACGGACGCCCTTCCGATGCTGGAGCCAGCGTTACGGCGTCGCCAACCGGCTGCGAGCGTTGGGCGAGGACGATTTGGCCGACCGACTGGCCTACGAGGAGTAAGGAGAAGACGGATGGACGACATCGAACAGACCACGGTCATCGACCCCGCCCAGGTGGGACGCATGGCCTCGAGCAGAACGGACGGGCGGAGCACGACCTTATACGGCCGGCACCGCAAGGGCGCCGGAAAGCCACGCAAGGCGAGGCCGGAACGCTCGGCGGAGCCGTTCATGGCGGCCCTCATGACGGCGTTCGCCGCGCTGTGGCTGGCGGGCATGCTGGCGGCCGTCTGGCTCGTGCCCATGTCGGCGCCGGAACCGTGGATACGGGAGACGGCCTCGGCCGTCTGCGCGGCCGCGGCCGTCCTATCCACGGCTCCGGCGTGGGCATATCTGGCCCGATACGGAAGGGAGAGGCGTCATGGCCTATAACGATTACGGCGCGTTCGTGTGGAGGAACGGCGAACGCATGGAGAGCCACGAGGACGCCGTGCTGGAACGGCTCGACGGAGGCTCGGGCGGCCAGGCGGTCTTCGACCATCTGGCACAAGGTTCCGGCGGCGACCTGTACCATGCCGTGCTCGGCGACGGGGAATGGCGTCTGGGGGTATACAAGACGACGTTCCCGTATCTCTGGCATCACGAGGGCGGCCGCTGGCGTATGGCCGACCTGCTCTCGTACGCGGTGGGGAAGCCCCGCTTCGCCTGCGAGGACGAACGCTACGAGCGCATGACCGGAGGCAAGGTCACGCGCCCCGCCGAGCTGTTCGATTGGGTCCGCGGTCTGCCGGAGGACGGACTGGAATGCGTGGTGCCGGGCGGTCCGGCCGTCACCATCAAACGCGGACGCGACGCGCGCTGGCATGGCCCCACCATCCACGTCTCCATGACGGAGGCGGACGGCACGCGGTGGGAGGCCGAGGCGGGCGACCGCTACGGCGCGGGGTTCGAGGACGAGGCGGAACGGCGCGGACGCGAGGTGCGCGCCATCGTCGGATACCTCGGGGAGGTCGGTCCGATGGGCTGGAGGAAGCCCGTCCCGTGCCCGCGGTGCGGCGCGAAGCCCGCCGTCGAACGGCCTTGGACGGATTTGTTCGGACGTCGTACCATCGCCATCCGCTGCCCGGAGTGCGGTCTGCGGCTGGGGCTCCGGCTTCCGGAGAAGGTGGACTACGCCCCGTACCTCCACTCCATCGACCCCAAGGCCACCGCATGGGCGGCGGCGAACCTGACGCAGCTGGTGGTGTCGATGTGGAACCGGCAGGCCAACGACGCCAAGGCCATGCGTGGCATTCTGTCCGGCCGGGAAAGGAGCTTCTGGCTGACAGTCGACGGCCGGCCCGTGGGGGAGATGGAACGGCACGCGTAGACGCCGGGACGCATGGGTCGGAGCATGGAAAACAAAGAGATCAACGAACTGACCCGCAACTGGACAGTCGACGAGTTCGCCGACTTCCTGCACTACCGCCTCCAGCACGGCGACCGCGAGTCCATACGGAGCTGGTGGCGCAGCACAAGCCTGCTGCGCAAACTGGAGGCGACCGGATTGGCCGGACTCGACGGTGACGAGGTGGCACTGACGCCGGCCGGCATCGAACTGCGCGACGCGCTGCACTTGTTGGAGGAGTCGGACGGGCTGGCCGACGCGCGGCTGAACCTGCGCGTCCACCGTTTGGAGGACTGGCATGCCGCCCCGCTCGGCGCGGACACGCTGATGCTTCTGGTGGCCGGCAGGTCGGGCAGGGTGCGCGTCGACGCCGCCCGCATGCTCATGGAGGACGTGGATGGCGGCAGGGAGTACGCCGACCGGCTGGCGAAATGCTGGGACCCTAAGGTGCGCATCCTCGCCGCGCCGTACGCCGACCCGCATCTGTTCCTGGACGAGACGGATCCCGACGTCGTCGGCGCCGTCATCAAAGGCGGACTCGCCGACGACGTGTGCCGCGAACGGTGGACCTCGCCGGACAAGCCGTTCGGGGTCCGTTTCGCGGCCGGAGCGCTCATCGCGGACGGGAAGGAGGCTGACCGCATGCTCGCCGTCATGGACCCCGACGAACGGGTCCGTTTCCTCGGCACGTACCCGCGCCTTGCCGTCGGGAAGCGCGCCGTGGACGCGTGCCGCGTGGGCGGCGACGAGCCGCTGCTCGAATACTCCATGACCCGTGTGCCGGACGGCTACCTGCGTGAGGCGTTGGAGTCCGAATCCGGCCACTGGGGACTCAAATCCCGCGTCGAGGACTACAGGCAGGCGCTGCGCGAGGCCATGCGGCTGGAGCGGCTGTTCGCCGGTCCCGACAGTCAGGTGTTGGCCGAGATCCGCGGACAAGTCGAGACCGAAATCGCCAAGGAGGAGGAATGATGGGCGTCAACGCATTGGAGGAGCTGGCCGGCTGGCCGGACAACGAGAACACGTTCCTGGTGTCCGGTCCCGACGGCGTGCGTTTGGCCGTGGCGCCCGCCGACGTGGGCGGGGAGCTTGGCATGATGGCCACGCTCGACTGGGCGTATGCCAAGTACGGGGCGGCGTTCGCCGGTTCGGCCGAACCGGTCTGGCGTCTGCGCCGCTGGCACGGATGCCGCACCACGGGTTTCGCCGACTGGATTGGCGACGCGGAAAAGTTCTTCGGCGTGCGGTCGGTCGTCCTGCTCGACGGCCGCGGGCGCGTCGTGGACGAAATCGGATTGGGGTACGGGACGCATAACGAACCCCAAGGGAAAACAGCCTGAAGGAGGCACTACCACATGGTTCAACTTGTCATCGCATTCATCATCCTCATCGCGGCCGCCGTTCTGGCAGGCCGGGTGTCCAGAGTGAAACCCCGGAGCCTCGGCCACGGCCAGGCGTCCGAATCGGACCGGCAACAGGTCGCCAAGAGCATCCGCGGCCTGTCCTCCGCCATCGCCCTGGGCGGCGTGGCCGTCGCCGCAATCGTCGCCGCCACGTCGTGCGTGTACTCGCTCGACGTGGGCGAGGTCGCGGTCGTCCGCAATCTCGGCGGCTCCGTGTCCGGCTCGCAGTCGGAGGCGGGCTTCCACGCGAAGGCCCCATGGCAGAGCGCCGTCAAATACGACACACGCAACAACCTCATCAACTTCTACGGCGACACCGACTATGAGACGACCGGCGGCAGCGAGGTCGGCAAGCAGGTGTCCATCAACGACAAGTCCGGCGCGAGCGCGAACATCGACATCCAAGTCAACTACTCGCTGCGCCCCGACGCGGCCGTGAGCCTGTACCGCGATTACGGCTCGCAGGAGAACTTCGTGTCCAAGTACATCTCCAACGATCTGCGTTCCGTGACGCGTGAGATCGCCGGAAAGTACGACACCATCACCATGCTGACCGACCGCGGCTCGTTCACCCGCGGCGTGCAGAAGGCCCTGTCCGAGAAGTGGAAGGGCATGGGCCTGACCGTCGAGCAGGTCAGCGTGCAGGACGTACGCTATCCGAAGGAGATCACCAGCGCGTACGCCGCCGCGCAGGCCGCCGAGGTGCAGAAGCGCAAGGCGTCCAACGAGCAGGAGACCGCGAAGGTCGAGGCGGAGACGAAGCGCATCAAGGCCCAAGGCGAGGCGGACGCGAACGACATCCTCAACTCGTCCCTGTCCGAGAACGTGCTCCGGCAGAAGTACATCGACGCGCTGTCCAACGCGAAGAACCTGACCGTGGTGCCGGACGGCTCCGTGCCGATGGTGCAGACGAAATAGCCGGACGCATAGCCGGTGGCCGCCCAGACCCGGGCGGCCACCGGCGCCCGGCGCGAATGGCGTGCGACACGCCTGGTCCCAGCCGCGGGACGATAAAAGAGTCCATGCCTGAGGGCGCGGAAGCGGCATCGTCGTAGTCGTCACGGTTGCGACTGGTAAAGGGCTGAAAGGGGCGGTGCGAAGCCTGCGGGCGCACACCGCCTCCTTCGTTTCTCCGGGACGCATGTCCTTCGTACCTTACGGAAAAGGAGCGGAACGATGAGAAGCTATAAGGACCTTGCCGAGGAGGCTGGCGTGACGGTCGAGGCCGTGTGTGACGCCATGGGGCGCGCGGAGAGGCGCGAGATCCCCTACACGCGGATGTACGACGATTTCAGGAACCCGCCGAATCCGTTCGGCCCGGGCAGATACGGACGGGCCGAGACCGCCTATGACGTCGGGTGGATCGTCAGGGACCAATGGGGGCGTTCGGTCGACGGGCATGGGCGCACGCGCGAGGAGGCCGTGCTGGCCGCGTTGCGCCGGGACGCATGAACGGTCCGGCCAAGGGAGACGCCTTTGGCAAGGAAATCAAGGAGTCCGAAAATGACGAACTGGAACAAGGTGGTCACGAACATGGGCCGCGGCATGGACCCGATGAGCGCCTACAACCGCGCCGAGCGCGAGGAGCGTGAGGAGCACCGCAAGCGTATGGAGCGTCTGCGCGGCGCCAAGCCGGAACGCAAGGGCGGGCGCTGAGCCGAAAGCCGGGGGCGGGGGAACCGTCCTCGGCTTTTTTCTTTGGGACGCATAAGGACGACCATGGACAATAACGGATTCTGGCGGGACATCCCGCCCATCGACCTGACGGGCCGCAGGTGCCGCGCCGTCACGGAGCATGGCACCGTCATCGAGGGGCGGCTCGAGTACACCCTGAGCCGCGTCACCCAGTTCCCGGACGAGCCGGTGCTGGAGCAGCTGTCGTTCGCGGACGTGCTCCAGCCGGTCATCCTCAATCTGAACGGCGACCACGTCGGCAACCGTCTGTGCACCGGCTACGTGAGTCTGGAGGAGGTCGGATGAACGCGGCGGAGCGTATGACCGTCCTCTGCGCCGACGGGCGCAAGCGGGCCGGCGAGAGAGGCGATTCCGAGTCGTGGGAGGTCTGGGAGGACCTCGAGGACCTGTTCCGGCAGGTGGCCGAGGCATTGGAGAACGAGCCAGAGGCGACGGTCCGCCCATTCGTGTCGGGCATGGCCCGCGCCCTGACCGCCACGGCCGCCTACGCGTCCAGATGGCATCATGCCCCGGCGGTCATGGCCGACTGGCTTGCGGAGCGGGATCGCACCGGCGAGACGCCGGGCGAGACGTGCGCGTACGGGGACCTCATGCGGTTCTACGGCTACCTCGACGCGCTCTACGGCAGTGGGAACGACATGCTGAACATCCGGACCGCCCGCGCCCTGTCTGTCGCGGCGGGGGAGTTCTCCCGGCTTATCGAAAGGAACGAATGATGGCGAGAAGGAACGAACCCACCAAGGAGCAGGTCGAGGCCGCCGCCGGATTCCTGCGCGACAACCTGCACCTGTTCGGTCCGCAGGCATGCTTCCTCGAGACCGGGCACATCGACGAGATCGCCTACGGCATGCTCCGCGCGGCGGGAAAGGCCGCGCATTGAGCCGCGCCGACGTCACCGCCATGCCGTCGGACATCGGCAAGTGGGCATGGATGCCGCTGCGCCATACCGGCACGCCGCGGATCATACGCCCGTCGCGCAAACCGCCCATGCCGGACGCGAGCAGGTACCGGCACTCCCGCATACCGAACTGAGGAGGCATTCTTGACCGTCATCACCGCATATCTGCTCGGCCTGGCGACACTGCCCGCGGCGGCCGCCGCCATATGGCTTCTGTACCGCCTGTTCCGCCGGGAGGCACGGCTCTGCCCGTACTGCCTGGAGTGGACGGCGCATACCAAGGGGAGACCGGACACGGCACTCCACCTGCCGGCCGTGCTCACCTGGGCGTCCGTTCTCGTCCACGGCCGGACGGCGCGCCACCGCGCATGGCGGCGCGCCCATGAGGAGTACGGCATCAGACGGGTAGACCCGACCTGGAACTTCAGTCCGAAACACCTGACGCGGGCGGTCCCAACGGACGAACTGGACGACGAGGGCCAGACGTACCTGCTCGAATGGGGCTTCGGCTCCGAGAGGAACTCCTGTAAGGAGCCGGTCGGAATGTCGTACATCGAATGCCTGTTCGACGGGAAGCCGATGGAGGGCTATGTGGTCCGCCACGAGGACGGCTCCATGGAGCTACTGGTCGTCAGGCATTCCAAGGAGGACCCGCGACGCATACCCCTGTTCGACGGGAACGCGGAGCCGAATCCGCATATCAGGCCGATTGGAAAGGAATGACCCATGAGAATCACCGTAATCCCCTCCGACGGAGTCCGCGCCGAGATCGCGCTCGAGAACGACGAGCTCGGGGATGCGCCCTACGTCCGGTGCGGCCCGGACGGCACCGTCGTGCTCGAATTCGGCGACGACATCGACCTGACCGACCTGCGCGACGCGCTGCTGAAGGAATACCCGCTGGACAAGTATCCGCCCGAGGAGGACGAATGATGGACAAGACCGAAAGGAACGCCGTATGGCATGAAAGCGTCGAGCGCTTCGGGACGCGCCTGCAGAGCGTGGTGTGCATGGAGGAGTGCGCGGAGCTGATCCAGGCGGTCAGCAAGCGCCTGCGCGGCAAGCCCGACCCGGACAACAACCTAGCCGAGGAGATGGCCGACGTCTACATCTGCCTGAGAATGCTGCGGGACATGTACGGCGTCACGGACGAGCGGCTGGAGTCGTGGATCGAACGCAAGACGGAGCGCCAGAAGGAAAGGAACAGGGCATGACGCCGCGCGGACGGCTGCTCGCCGACATCCGCCGTCTCGCCGACGGGCTGCCTTGCGTGAGTATCGCGGATGGACGCCTCGAGGTCGGCGTCCGCGAGGCCCGGCTGGCGGGACTGGAGCTGGAGCCGGACGGGAGGTCGGGGCCGGAGGGGGACGCCGCCATGGCGGAGGCGTGCTCCAAGGCGTCGGCCGTCCGGACCGACGGCGAACGCCTGGCGCTTCTGCTCGAACTCGCCCGCACCGATCTGCTGCCGGGCGGCGTGGCGTGGCTGGAACGGCTCCGGGACGCATAAGGGGACACGGGGCGTCAACGCGACCACACGGCCATGGACTGCTTGGCCCGGAGCCTGCTCCGCGAAGGGCGGCGAGCGCGGTTTTTTCTAGTTTTCCCGCGCCATGACCCGTCCTGCGCCCTCTACAGGCCCCTTCCGGCATCACACTGCCGGAAGGGGCCTGTTTCGTATGGTCAGGAGATTCCCCGCCATGGGGCCGCGGGGGCGGAGGTCCGTAGTACATCGCCCCTGACCGCCCCTGGATGCGGAAAAACCCGCCGTTTCGATGCCGTGGAAAACGGCGGAACGACGGGCTTTCTTGG